>Ga0181516_10001205_pt1 | contig 20295 bp, 15 predicted proteins | sample PEATcosm2014_Bin_25_FD_121104 | JGI IMG/M metagenome (GOLD analysis project Ga0181516, IMG submission 121104) | Peatland microbial communities from MTU Mesocosm Facility, Houghton, MI, USA - PEATcosm2014_Bin01_10_metaG | ecosystem: Environmental > Terrestrial > Soil > Wetlands > Peat | place... | reverse complement strand
GCCTTCAGCTCGCCTTTTTGCGTGCGCTCAAACTCCGCAGCCAGCTCAGGAAATGCCGCCGCGTAGCCCTCGTAGAGCTTCTTCCACTCCGCTTCGTTTTCCGCGCCCTGTTCAACGGCCTTGCGCCAGTTGGCCAGCGCGTCGTCCGGTACGTAGAAGCTTTGATCTTCAGGGAAGCCAAAAAACTTCTTGGTCGCCGCCGCGTCCTTCGCGCCCATCGCCTCGCCGTGGACCTTATTGGTCCCCGCGCGGGGTGAGCCGTAGCCAATCACCGTGCGCACCGCGATCAGGCTCGGCCGGCCGGTCTCCGCCTTGGCAGCTTCAATCGCCGCTTCAATGCCCTTCAGGTCATTGCCGTCCATCACGCGCTGCACATGCCAGTGGTAAGCTTCAAAGCGCTCGTATTGGTTTTCCGTGTAGCTCAATTCGGTCGGTCCGTCGAGCGAGATCAGATTGTCGTCGTAGAGCACAATCAGCTTACCCAGGCCCAGAGTCCCAGCCAGCGAGCAGGCCTCATGCGAGAGCCCTTCCATCAGGTCGCCGTCACCGCAAAGGGCATAGGTGAAGTGGTCCACAACGTTATAGCCCGGCCGATTGTAGATCGCGCTCAGATGCCGCTCCGCCATGGCCATGCCGACGGCCATTCCCAGCCCCTGCCCAAGCGGTCCGGTGGTCACTTCCACGCCGGGCAATATGTCACGCTCAGGGTGCCCCGGCGTCTTTGTCCCGTAGCGGCGGAAGCCTTTCAGATCGTCAAGCGTCACGTCGTAGCCGGCGAGAAACAGCGTGGAATAGAGCAACGGCGATGCGTGGCCATTCGACAGCACAAACCGGTCGCGATTCGACCATTTGGCGTGCTTCGGATTGTGCTTCATGATCCCGTGGAAGAGCGAGTAAGCGATGGGCGCGCAGCCCATGGGCGCGCCAGGGTGGCCGCTATTGGCCTTTTCTACGGTGTCAACGGCAAGCAGACGCAGGGTATCGATGGACAATTCGTCGAGTGAGAGGGACGTGAGAGTCGGAGTCATTTTGTTAGGCCTGGAATCCTTTCACTTGTGTGCTACGCCCGGGAAACAACCCGCCGGGCAAATCATTGCTGGTTGGCTTCGATCTTTACCTCCATATTGTATCCAAGCCACCCATCCTGTCCCGTATTGTCTCCAGCCTCATTGCTGACCCAGTGCAATGTGAAAATCACGCTCGCAACCCCAGGCGCGGGCGAAATCTCCGCCCAGAAACCGGCGCTGCCCAGGCTCCTGCTGGCCGTGGTGTGCTTTGTCTGCCAATTGTCCTCGGTCCAGATGACCTCAAAGTTCCGCTCGTCGAGAATGCGCAGCGTCTTCCCGGCGGCCATCCGCTGGATCGGACGCCGCAGTGAAAAAATCTCCAAATCGCGCCGGGTCCAGTCCTTTCCCTCCGGCTCGCAGTAGCGCTCATAGACCGGAGCCACGCGGTCAAAGACCTGGCCGTCCAGGGCCGAGCGCAGCAGCTTGAGGTACTCGGCGTGAGCCCAGACCAGGGGCACGGCTGACCCGGCCGGCTGCCCCAGGCGCAGGCTCCGCTCCGGCATATCCGGCTCATCCCAAACCTGTTCCGGCATCATCTGACCGCAGGTGGCAAATCGCTCATAGGTTGCAATCAGCTCGCCGATATCGTTTCCAGCCGCAAGCTCATAGTGAGCGCGTTCACCGGTCAGCAGAGGCCAAACCCGTCCCTGGCCCCAGCCCAGAAACGGCCCACCATCCGGCCGCTGCCCGTAGCCGTCCCAGTTGTAGCGCAGCCAACCGGGCCCCTGCGGCAACTCGCGCTTCAGCACCGCGTCCACAACCTTGAGGGAATCCACAATCAGCGGATCGTCCGCGCTCCGAACACCGTAGCGAACCAGCTCCAGAAATCCAGCGTCCACAATCCCGCGCGCCTGAAATTCAACGGGCGTACCCGGAGGGCGGTTATTGATTCGCAGCAACTCGGTGCCGCACTCCTCGTGCGCGTAGGCCTCGCCGCACTCCGGAGGCCGAATGCGCATATAGTGCCGCTTGACGCTGTCCAGCAGCACGCCGTTGTTGGTCACCGTCCAGTCGTCAAGGTGGCCTTCAATCCAATCGGCAAACTCCTCAATGAAGACGGCCATCTCCGTCGCGTCGTGCGCGCGCAGCATCTCTGCCGCGCAAATCAGGCCGGCAATCACTGCGGCCAATGTGGACGGAGAATAGCCCGCATTCTCCTCCCAGCGCTCCTGCTGCGTGATGGGAGCGTAGCGGACCAGGTGTCCGGCGGCGCGCTCGACGAAGTCAAATATCTTCAGCTCGCCCAGTCCGCCGGCCTTCCACAGACGCCAGGCCAGAATCAGCGGAAACGCGACCTCATCCAGTTGCCGCCCGCTCCAGTAAGGTGTTCCGTCGATCCAGAAATTCTGTGCGAATCCGCCGTCCGGCTTTTGCGTGCAAGCCAGGTAAACCAGCGCGCGGCGAGCCGTGTCCAGCCGTCCGCAGGCCATCAGGGCTGTCGCCGTCTGCACCATGTCGCGGGTCCAAACCAGGTGGTAGCCGCCCATGTCGTCGTCGCTCTTGGCCTGACCCCATGGAATCGACAGCGAAGCCACAAACGCGCCGGGAAATGTTTTGTCCTCGTGCGCAAGCAGCACGTTGTGGCTGGCCCGCATCAGCTTGCCGGCGTCGTGAGCCTTGGGGGCAAGAAACTCGGGATTCGCCGCCCGCTGCCACTGCTCAATAAACCGCTTGCGCTGCTCCGCATAGGGAACGGCAATCGCTCCCAGCGTCTTCTGCGCCACCGTGTGATGACCGGCGCCCACGCCGATGGCCAGCGTGAACTCCGCGGCGGCGGGAGAGCCTGTGTTTGTGGTAAGGCTGCACTGAAGATCCACTTCGCCCATGATGGCGACATTGCCGTTGGTGGCCGAGCCGAACTCCCAATCCATTTTGAAGTTGTCCATCAGGTCGCGCCACCCGTCGCTCGCGCCCACAAATCCGCAGCTCACGCGCTTGAATCCGCAGCTTGCGCCCATCAGCAGCGACCATTCGTTCTTCCACGCCAGCAGCAGTTTGTGTCCGGCTATGTCCACGGCGCGCGCTGAGTTGCCGGCTCCGCCGCCGTCGAGGTGCGGCGCAAGCAACGCATAGACCTTCAGGCGCGGCAGCAGCTCTTCGTGCCCTGGGTGAGCTTCAAGATGTACGCGGTTCAGGATCACGGAGTGGTGCGGGTCGCAGATAATCTCCTTGGTCAGCGTGTACCTGTCGTCCGGATCGCGACTCACGTAGCGCACGCCCAGCGCCTCGGGATGGATGTACTCGAAGGTCGAGTCGAGGTCGCGCTTTTCTTCGTGGACAAAGGTCTCGCCATCCGTGATCAGAAACTCCATGTCCCGCATCTGGGCGCGGTCGATCGTGGGGTGGTAAATCTCATTCAAAATTCCATGAGAGCAGGTAAACCACACCCGGCTTGAGGCGGCGTAGGCCGTGCATACCGCGTCCTTCACGCTTGAAGTCCATCGCGGCGGCATGCCGGGCGCGCCAAAGGCCTCGCCCTGCTGGTCAAGCCACCGGTAAAAGTTCTGATCGCTCATCGTTGCACGCAACTTCTCTGCATAGGATTTCAATACGGGCGTACGAAATCATTCGAGCGGCCCAGGGGCCGGGGGATAGCGCATAAGAATCGGGGAAGCCGATACAACGTGCCTTCCGTATCGGTGCGGGGTGGACCATTACCCCGCAGGCCGTATTCTATTCCTCGGAACAGCGTGTCTTCGACTTCTTCCTCGTCTTTTTACGAAACCCCGCCGCCTGATCCCGCATCCATGCAAACATATCGCACGGTGGCTGAATGTGAAGATTCGGTTTCAACCCGGTAGGAGCCTTAAGTCCCTTAGCCCCTGTATTATCTGAACGAAGGAGAATTCCCCAATGGCATACGAACTTGCACCGCTTCCTTACGACTACGCCGCTCTCGAGCCCTTCATTGATGCCGAGACCATGCACCTGCACCACGACAAGCACCACCAGACCTACATCACCAACGTCAATAACGCGCTGGCCAGCCACCCCGATCTGGCCGCCAAATCAGTAGACGACCTCATCGCCGATCTGGCCGTCGTCCCTGAGGACATTCGCGGCGTGGTGCGCAACAATGGTGGCGGGCACTCCAACCACACCGCATTCTGGAACCTGATGGGCCCGGCCGGCTCTGAAGGCATTGGCGGCGCGCCCACCGGCGCCATCGCCGCCGCCATCTCGGCCGACTTCGGCGATTTCGAAGCCTTCAAGAAGACCTTCAATGAGACCACGGCCAAGCAGTTCGGCTCCGGCTGGGGATGGCTGGTCTTCACCGGCGGCAAGCTCAAGGTCATGACCACCGCCAACCAGGATTCGCCGCTTTCCCAGGGCCTCTATCCCATTCTCGGCAACGATGTCTGGGAGCACGCCTACTACCTCAAATACCAGAACCAGCGCCCCAAATACCTTGAAGCCTGGTGGAACGTAGTTAACTGGGCCGAAGTGAACAAGCGCTTCGCGGTTGCCAAAGGGTAAGAAGCAGGGACGTAAGAGCAGGGACTAGGGACTAGGGACTGGTCCCTACGGCGGAACCAGGGATGGTGTATCTCGAAGCCGACGCGTATAAGTCGACGCGACCATCAGGGAGCGGCGACCCTGCACGACACTGAAAGGGCACAGTAACCCTGGTTCCGCTCTAAGCCTGCCTTTGATGAAATATGTCTGCTTTTGCTTCCCGGGAAGGAGCGGGAGGCTTCAGCCTCCCGAGGCGCCTAGTCCCTTAGTCCCTACGTCCTTAGTCCCTGGTCCCTACGTCCCCCCATTTCCGTCGGCCGATCCAGCCAGAGACCGTAGCTCAAATCGTCGTGCTCAACGTGGTTCATGTGGCCCACCGTCAGAAAATCCAGCGAGCCGGGAACAAGGTGCAAGGCGCCCCGATCATGGAAGACCACCAGCGCCTGCAAATGCTCCGCAATCTGGCGATGGCCGAAGACGTGGCCCTTCAATCCGGGGTAGTTGGTGGCCTCCATCATCTCTTCTTCCAGGGCAAAGTGGGCGCGAGTAAAGCGTTCCAGTCGACGTAAAAGGGATCCGATCCGGCCTCGCCCGCCACCGCTCGCGATCAGGTCCTGAAGCTCGAAGATGGTCTCAAACTGTTGGCGATGATCGCAATCCAGCATCTTGACGCCGATGCTCATCTCGTCGTGTGTGCCCAGCTCCCCCAAGCGCATAGCCCCCCTCCGATGGAATCTTCCAAGGTGCTCTGGTCATCGGCGTCAGCACACGGAGCTTTAGATACGAAAGTCCTTAACGATTGCAAAGAATAGCTTCAAGCCCCAGCTGCCAGCGGGCGCATTCCCACAACTTCTTCACGCTTTTTGTGTCTAATTGGTCAGGGATGGTGGTTAGATCCATGCGCAGAGTTTCGACAGGTTTCCTTTTTGTTCCACTTTTTGCCTTGATTTCAACCGTCGCCGTTGCCCAGGCCGGCAGCTTTCAGATCGCGCAAAACGGCAAGCCGGTCGGCACGGCTGACTACAGCTTCAAATCCTCGCCCAACGGCTATGACTCCGCCTCGGTGGTCCGCGTCGCCATGCCGGGCCTCGACTATCTGCTCTCGAAGACTGAAGAGCTTTCCTCCGCCAACGAAATCCAGCATGTCCAATTGAGCGCCGTCGTCAACAGCGAAGCAGTCAACGTCATCGGCAAGCCCGATTCCGCGCAGTTTCTGCTCAACACCAGCGCCAACGGCCACAGCGCGACCACGCGGCTGGACTCTCACAGCTCTGCCGTCTTTCTTCCCGACTTCGATCCTGGGGCTCTGGAAACCCTTCTGGCCCTCGCCGTCAACCACAACAATCGCGACCTCTGGGTCATCATCCCCAAGCAGACGGGGCCAAATCAAGCGGGTACGGTGGAACCCGTTCGCCTCATCACCCACGCCGACCTCGAAGGGACATTGGACGGAAAGCCCATCACCGTTCACCATCTGGTGGCCGAGATCTCCGGAGCCAGCACCCATCTCTTCTCCGGCCCCGATAACCAGCTTCTCCAGGCCGAGTTGCCGCAGTCCGGCTTCGCCCTGGTCCGCAAAGGGTTTGTCCTCACCCCACCCGCCAAACCCGGCGCGCCGCCCGAGCAGCCGCAGACTCAGCCCGCCGCCCCAGCTACGGCCCCACCCTCTCAACCGGGCACTCCAGCAACGCCATTAGCTCCGCCGCCCGCTCCCGCTCAGCAGAATTAGCCGGAGAGTATGAGGACGGCGCCGTCGTTTTTCCCTAAGGGTTCAGTTCCTAGCCGCTCAGTTCCTAGTCCCTTAGTCCCTCAGTCCCTGGTCCCTACACGTCTCTCCCCGCCGCCACGCCCGATGCCCACGCCCACTGAAAGTTGAACCCGCCCAGCCAGCCCGTCACATCCACCGCCTCGCCGATGAAAAACAGCCCCGGCACATTGCGCGCTTCCATGGTTCGCGCCCGCAATCCGGCCGTATCCACGCCGCCGGCAGTGACTTCAGCCTTTTCAAACCCCTCCGTGCCAAGCGGATGAAATGTCCAGCGGCGCAGCCTGCGCTCGCAAGCCTCGATTGCTGCATTCGACCAGACATCCGCCTCGCGGTGACCCTGGGGAGCACATGCATCGGCTAGAAACCCCGCCATCCGCTGCGGCAGCACACCGCGCAACGCCTGCCTGACCGCCGCCAGATCCCGCTTTGCTCCCGGTTCGCGCAACGCGTCGAGGGTCCTTGATTGAGCATCGGGACCGAAATCGACGGTCAGCTCTTCTCCCGGCAGCCAATACGAAGACGCCTGCAGGATCGCCGGCCCGCTCAGCCCCCGATGCGTCACCAGCATCTTTTCTCTGAATTTCGCGCCGCCCGCCGAAGCCACCACCTCCGCCGCAACCCCGGCAAGTTCCGTCCAACGAGCTTCATCGCCCGCCAGAATCAGAGGAACGAGCGCCGGCCTCGGCGGGACGACATGCAATCCAAACTGCGCAGCGATTTCGTATGCCAGCCCGGTCGCACCCATCTTCGGAATCGACAACCCGCCCGTCGCGACAACCAGCGCGTCCGCCTCAAACTCACCAGCTGATGTTGAAATGCAAAATGCACTGCCCCCGCGCTCCACGGAAATCCCCTGCGAGTTGAGGACAATCTCCACGTCCCCCCGCTCGCACTCGGCCAGCAGCATGTCAAGAATCGCTCGCGCGGATCCATCGCAGAAGAGCTGCCCCAGAGTCTTCTCGTGCCAGGGAATTCCATACCGGTGGACAAGTTCAAGAAAGTGCCGCGGCTGATACAGCGCCAGCGCCGACTTGGCGAAATGCTTGTTTTCACAGAGGAAATTCTGCGGCCCGCAGTGCAGATTGGTGAAGTTGCACCGCCCGCCGCCGGAGATGAGGATTTTTCGTCCCGGCTGCCCGTTGTGCTCGAGCAGCGCTACTTTTCGGCCGCGTTGCCCAGCCACAGCCGCGCACATGAGCCCAGCCGCTCCCGCGCCCAGCACAATCACGTCGAGCTTGCGCGCGGAGGTCATTGGCTCAGTTCAGCATAGCCGCAATGCGCCGCCGCCGCATGGTCGCTCTAAGAGCTTGTTGAATAAGGCCGAATCCTCGCGCTTTGTAACAGGGCACGACTTCAGTCGTGCCGCTAAAGCCAACAAAATTATCAGGGCTTTAGCCCCTGCGGAAGTCCTTCCACGCCAACTGCACCTGAATGAAGTCTTTTTCAACAAGTTCCTAAACTCACCGCACACTTTTCGCGACCGTCGCTGGCGCTGTCTTTCGCGTCGTCGTGATGGTGACCACGCTTACCAGCACAAAAAGCGTTCCCAGAATCGTGCGCAACCCCAGCGCCTCACCGCCCACAAAGTATCCAAGCAGCACCGCGATGACCGGATTGACGTACGCATACGTCCCCACCCTGGTTGGCGATTCGTGGTGAATAAGCCACACATACGCCGTGAACGCAACGATCGATCCCAGAACAATGAGATAGAGCAGCGCAATCCACGCGCCGCTGGAAACCCGCGCGGGATGAAAGTCGTGAAACTCGCCCAGCGCGGCTGACACGAGCCCCAGCAGTACGCCCCCGGCCAGCATCTGCGCGCCGGAGCTCATCACCTTCGACTCTGGCTGCGGCAGCTTACGCGACAGCGCCGACGCCACTGACCAGCAAATCGCGCCAATGATTAGCGCCGTAGCGCCGGCCGGATCAATGGGCGCGCCCACCAGGCTTGTCAGCTTCTCGAAAGGGATGGTCGGGCTCACCAGCACAGCCACGCCGCAGATTCCCACAAGCAGCGCAACGGCGAGCCGCACCGTGAGCTTCTGCGTTCGCAGGATGAAGATCTCAGAGAGCGCCATGAACGCCGCAATGGTGGCCATCATCACCGCCGTTACGCCCGAAGGCACGCGCCGCTCGGCCCAGAAGACCATGCCGTAGTCGCCCACAAAGATCAGCAGCGCCAACAGTGTCACCGACACCCATTGCCGCGGGCTCGGACTGCGCTCGCCACGGGCGATGAGCCATAGATAGAGCGCCAGCCCGGCAGCCACAAACCGCATCGACGCCAGCAGAAACGGCGGGACCTCCGCGACGCCAACGCGAATGGCATAGAACGTAGATCCCCAGACGAAATAGATGATTGCGAAGGCCAGCAGCGTCTTCCACTTCGCTGGATGAGATGCAGCGTCCTGGCCGGTTCCCATGTGAGCAATTTACCAACTGACGCAAAAAAACCAAAGACGCAACAGCTATGTGTCAGCCCCCAGCTCAGCGCCTGTTTGGCGTTGCGGTCTCCCTGGTCCCAGAATCGAGACCAGGGGCACCCCTGGGTTCTTCAGTCCCTCAGTCCCTTAGTCCCTAGTCCCTGTTCTTAGGAAACCTCTCCGCCACCAGCCGCAACGCCTCTTCTTCCGTCGCAATCGTGCCTTCCAGTTGCGCATCTTCCACAGCGTGCAGCATCTCCTTGAACCCCGCGCCCGGCTTATATCCCGCCGCAATCAACTCGCGCCCGGTGATCAGCGGCTTCGGCCGCACTGTCTCCTCGGGCATCGCAAGCCAGCGTTCCCGCACAAACTCCCAGTGCTCCAGGTACCCGCTTCCTGCAAGGCAATCCATGCGATGCAAAGCCAGGTGCTCTTCGAATCGCTCCAGCCGGAAAAACCGCTTCAGCGTTGAGGCCTTCATCCGTCCCGCATCCATGAACCGCATGTGATTCTCGACGAGCGCCAGGATCTGGTGGGTTTCGTCATTCGAAAATCGGAATCGCCTGCAGATCTCCGCGGCCATCGCCACGCCCACCTCAACGTGTCCGTCAAATCGAATTCTGTCGGGTGCGCGCCGGAAGGTCGGCGGCTTGCCTACATCGTGCAGCAGCGCCCCCCACGCGAGCGTCATCGAGCATCCCGCCGGCAACTGTTCCAGCAGCATCAGCGTGTGAACCCAGACATCGCCCTCGGGATGAAACTGTGGCGGCTGTTCCACGCCCTTCATCCTCGCGATCTCCGGCAGGACTTCGATGAGAAGACCTGTCTCGTCCAGCAGCTCAAATGCCCGGCGCGCGTGGCCCTCGGTGAGCATCTTAGTCAGCTCGTCGCGAACCCGCTCACGGCTGACGGATTCGATCCGCCCGGCCAGCGAACGGATGGCAGCTTTTGTCCCTGCCTCAATCTCAAATCCAAATCGCGCCGCGAATCGCACCCCGCGCAGCATGCGCAGACGATCCTCTTCAAACCGCAAATCCGGCCGGCCAATGGCCCGCACCAGTCCCGCATCCAGATCCGCGACTCCGCCAACAAAATCCAGGACGGCGGCCCGCAGTTGTTCAGGCTTGCCCAAGACCTCAGCGGTCCGCAAGGCATTCACATCGAGCAGCAAACCATTGATCGTGAAGTCTCGCCGCGTCACATCTTCTTCTGCGCTCATCGTGTACCGCACCGCATCGGGATGACGCCCATCCGAATACGCCCCATCCGACCGAAACGTGGCCACTTCCGTCACGTCGTAGCGGTCTCCACCACTCTCGTCCAAAGAGTTGGCCCCACCGCAGGTGGCGACCAGCACCACCCCAAAGTGCGCCCCCACGGCAAACGTGCGCTGGAAAAGCGCCAGCACCACATCCGGAATCGCGCTGGTCGCTACGTCGAAATCCTTGGGCTCGCGCCCCAGCAGCAGATCGCGCACACACCCGCCGGCAAGGTAAGCCTCGTACCTCGCCTCGCGCAGAGTCTCCACCACCCGCCGGGCGTCATTGAACCGTTTTGAATTTGGAATCATTTTTGTCGTGCGCGGCTAGGTCTCTTACAGCGTGTATACGTTCCACCTTGGGTGCCCCATCCATTCGACATCTCTTCGTCGAATGGGTGGGAAAGCACGAACCTCAACATACAAATCGCTCGGTCGGAGACACTAGTGCGCGGGCTTGTCTTCAGGCCCCGCGCGGCGCGCCTCGAAAAACACATTGCAGACCGATACAACAATCGTGCCTCCGCCTTTGATCAGCACCCTGTCCCCGGGAATCTCGTTGGCGCCGGGAACGGGCGGCGCATCCGGATGGACGAGCACGATCTGCGTTGCCGATCCGCCCCCGATGCCAAGCTGACCAAACGTGACCTCCGACCGCGATGAGCCCCAGTCCGAGTTCTCCGCATGGAACCGTTCCGCGCTCATCAGCGTGACCTCGGCCTTTGGATGATAGGCAACGTAGTTCTTCCATCGAAGAGAGTCCGCGGTGTATTCGATCTCCGTCCCCACCAGTTTCTTCGCGTCGTCGCTGCCCCAGCAGGAGATGGCAGTGGTGGGCAGCACGCGCGTCACAACCCACCTGCCCCGCAGTTGAACAGGAATGTCCTGCGCCGCCACGCTTGCGGCGAACGCGCTTACAACGAGCAAAATGCTGGCAATTCGACTCATTGGATTCGATTATCGCCTAAATCTCAGGCTGCGCAAGCGCAATTAAACTAAATAGATGGGCGGAACCTCCCTCATACTCGGCATCGAAAGCTCCTGCGACGAGACCGCCGCGGCCGTGGTCGAGCGCGGCTCGCGCACGCTCTCCTCGGTCGTCGCTTCGCAGATCGCCACCCATGCCCGATACGGAGGGGTCGTTCCCGAGCTTGCCTCACGCGAACATCTCCGCGCCATCGTTCCCGTCGTCCGCGCCGCGCTCGCCCAGGCCAACATCGCGCTCTCTGACCTTGACGCCATCGCCGTCACCTCCGGCCCGGGATTGGCTGGAGCGCTCCTGGTCGGCATCACCTATGCCAAGGCCCTGGCCTTCTCGCTCCAGATTCCGCTCATTGCCATCAACCACCTCGAAGGGCACATCCACGCGGTTTTGCTCAATGAACGCGAGTCGTCGCAGCTCTCCTCTCCACAGAATTGTCATTCTGATCGGAGCGAAGCGAAGTCGAACGACCTGCGATTGTCTTCTGTGAACTCCACACAAACGCCGGGTGCCCCATCCTTTCCGCTTTCTTCTGCGGAAAGGGTGGGAAAGCAAGAATCCCAAGAAGGGACGGAGCGTAGCCCGTCCAGCTCGCCCAACGCGCAGTTGGCGCTGGTCGTTTCCGGCGGGCACACCCACCTCTATCTCGCCAGTCCCTCCGACGGTACCTGGCATTACACCCTCGTCGGCCGCACCCTCGACGACGCCGCGGGCGAAGCCTATGACAAGGTTGCCAAACTGCTCGGCCTCGGCTATCCGGGAGGCCCCTGGATCGACGCCCTTGCCCAATTCGGCAACCGCCACGCCGTGCCATTCTCATTCGCGCAGATCAAGACCAAGCTCCATCTTGCCGGTAAGCCCCCAAGGACGAAGGCCGCTGCCACGGCCCCCATCGCCAACCTCGACCCGCATTTCCTCTTCTCGTTCAGCGGCATCAAGACCGCGGTCCTGCGCTACGTCGAGCTCCACAACCTCCGTCCGGAAGCCGAATCCCGCCGCGAGGCGCTCTTCACCGGCCCCGACGCACCCGCGCGCCCCACTATCGAACAAGCGCTCCAGCACTGCGACCCGCAGGTTCTCGATCTCATCGCCAGCTTCCAGCACGCCGTAGTCGGCGACCTGCTCAAGAAGACCTTCGCCGCCGCCGAATCCCTCGGCGCGCATCGAATTCTGGTCACCGGTGGCGTAGCCGCCAACCGCGAACTCCGGCAAAGATTCACCGCCGAGGCTGCTCGCCGCGCCATGACGGTTTCGTTTCCCACGCTCGCCCTCAGCACCGACAACGCTGCCATGATCGCCGCCGCCGCGTGGCCCCGATTCCTGGCAGGCGAATTCGCCCCGCCAGGACTCTCCGCTGACCCATCGCTCGCCCTGGGGCATTGACCATGGCCCGGCACATCTGGTTCCGTCCATCGCTTGCTACAATCGAAAAGGCTGGAAACCGCCCAATTCAACCGCACTCCGATCAAGATGCAAGATTCGGGACCGATGCCTCTTCGCCTTTTTAATACCCTCTCAGGACAGCTCGACGAGATCGTGCCCATCGATGGCAAAGCGCTGCGGATGTACGCCTGCGGGCCCACCGTCTACGACTTCGGGCACATCGGCAACTTCAGGACGTTTCTGCAGATTGACGTGCTGCGCCGCTTCCTGCTGCTCACCGGCATGGAAGTCCGCCACGTCATGAACATTACCGACGTTGACGACAAGATCATCCGCAATGCAGCGGCTGCCGGCGTCTCCATCGGCGAGTACACGGCTCCTTTTGAAGCGGCCTTCCTCGAAGATCTCGACGCGCTCAAGGTCCAACACCCGGAGCAGTTCGCGCGAGCCACCGAGCATATTCCGCAGATGGTTGCGCTGATCCAGAAGCTTGCCGAAAACGGCGCTGCGTACCAGGCGGAGGATGGCAGTTGGTACTTCCGGCTCAAGTCATTTCCCGAATACGGCAAACTCAGCAAGAAGGATCTGAGCGGCATCGAGGACGGTGCGCGCGTCGATGTGGATGAGTACGAGAAGGACTCGGCCCGCGACTTCGCGCTCTGGAAGGCAGCCAAGCCCGGCGAGACTTCCTGGGAGACGGCAATCGGCCGCGGCCGGCCAGGATGGCATATCGAGTGCTCCGCCATGGCGATGGAGTACCTGGGCGACAGCTTCGATCTGCATGCGGGCGGCGAAGACCTGATGTTTCCGCATCACGAGAACGAGATCGCGCAGAGCGAATCGGTGACACACAAGACCTTTGCGCGAAACTGGATGCACGTTCGCTTCCTGCTTGTGGACGGCCGCAAGATGTCGAAGAGCGAGGGCAATTTTTATACCCTGCGCGATTTGCTGATCAAGGGTTACAAAGCCTCGGCCATCCGGCTAGCGTTGATTTCGGTGCCCTACCGTCATCAGCTCAACTTCACGTTTGACGGTCTGATCGAGGCAACTGCCGCCATCGATCGTCTGCGCACGTTTGCGCAGCGGCTGAAAGCCGGAACCTTTACGCCCGGCGAAAACCCGGCGCTGCAAGAAGCGGCGAAGAAAGCCGAGGACGATTACATGGCCGCCCTGGCCAACGATCTCAACACAGCCGATGCTCGCGCGCCGATCTTCGACCTGGTTCGCGCAGGAAACACCGCTATCGACCAGAAGCAGTTTTTCGCCGCCGACCGCGACGCAATTCTTGCCGTGCTGGCCAGATTCGATGCGGTCTTCGATGTCATCGAAGATACGGATGCTGAACCGACAAAGCGCGCCATTGAGTGGGCGAAAGCTGCCGGACGCGAGGCCGACATCGCGCCTGAGCTGCTCACGCGCCAATCGCTTACCGACGAGGCCATCGACGCCCTGGTTGCCGAGCGAACGCAAGCCAAGAAGCAGCGCAACTTCGCCCGCGCCGATCAGATCCGCAACGAGCTCGCGGAAAATGGAATTGTTATTGAAGATTCAAAGGACGGAGTCCGCTGGAAGCGGAAATAGCCAGGTTGAATCCCAATCAAAGGTGGAGGCGCTGGCGCTTCGCGTGATTGGCGATCGCAAAGCGTACCGGGCTGAACTCCGAGGCTCTCTAGGACTTGTTGAGAAACGCCGAACCCTCGCGCTTTGTAAATGGGCACGACTTCAGTCGTGCCGATAAAGCCAACAAAATCATCCGGTTTAGCCCCTGCTGAGGCCCTCCATCATTTTGCTCCGGCGTGCTCATTGGCCTTCAATGTTAAGAAATGACAAGCCCTCCGTACCGAGGTTAGGATGATTTCAGTGATTGGACTCGTCTATCCCGGACGTCGTCTCGCGCATCGGCTGCGTCTCGTGCTGGTGCTTGCCGTCTGCGTTGCGTGCACCTGCACGCTTACGTCGGCGCAAATTCTTGCTGTCGCCGATCTGCACAGCCAACATCGGATGCCGTGCTGCCCGGGAGCCGGCGGAAGCGATCACTGCCCGCTTGCCCACAGCGGGGAGCCGGCGCGCGAGAAGGCCGAAGTCGCATCGGGAACTCGCAAAGGCACCCACCTTTGGCCAACCTCAGCGCTGCTGCTGACTCTGAGTTCTACACCTCGCCTCGTTTTGCGCGCGCCCCTCGCCGAGCCGCTTCATCGCCCACCGGTTTTTAGCCTCAAAGACGACCTTCGCATCTAGACCTCTCAGTGTGTCTGCTCGCAAGTCTCCGCGCAACTGCGCACGCATTCACCCATTCACATTGAGAGGAGATACAAATGAAATTCAAACTTATCGCAGTGCTTGTCCTGGCGTTAGCCGCTCTCCCAACATTGGCCTTTGCTTCACAAACCGCACGCTGCAACGATTGCCCGAGTTGCTGCTCCGGCGGCGCATGCTGTGGCTCGAGCTGCTGCCCCTGCGCCTGTTGCTGCTAGCCCGTCAACCAACCCCGGCATCCACGCCGGCACACTAAGCCGAAGGGTCCCATGCGGGACCCTTCGGCCTTATCGCATTTCACCATTCCCAAGGTCCCTCATTCCCAAAGTCCCTCAGTCCCTGCGGACTGCCCGCAACGGGCAGTCCGCACTATAATCGCGGCATGCGTTTCTTGAGCGATCCCCGGCAACGGTTCGTCGCCCGGCTTGCGGGCGGGACGCTCTTGATTGTGCTTTTGCTGGGCGCGTTGCAGGCCTTCAACATCCGCTTTCTCGATCCCCAGACCTCCGGCGAGACGCTGGCCTTCACCGGCCTCACCGTAGTCATCTTCCTCCTCCTGATGGTTCTCCTGGTGCTGCTTGGCAGAAGCATGGTCAAGCTCTACGCGGACCAGAGCAGCAGCGCTCTGGGCGCGCGCCTGCGCACGCGCATGGTGCTGGGCGCGGCGCTCATCGCGCTTGCACCCGCCGCATTCATGTTTTTCTTCAGCTATCTGCTCATGAACCGGTCCCTCGACCGCTGGTTCTCGCAGCCCACGTCGGAGCTGCGTGAAGACTCAACCCGCGTTGTCCAGGAGCTTGCGCAGTACGTCGCGAGCAATGCAAGGAGCGAAGCGCAGTCCATTGCGGCCGCGGGTGCGCCCGACAGTGACTTTTCGGCCATGGACGGCGTTCTTGGCTCTCATCGCATTACCCTCGAGGGCGGTTTTGCCGTGGTCTACGATAAGGACCGGCAAATCGTTTCCAGCTATCAGGCTCCGCCGATTTCCCAGGTCGCGGGCGTCGTCCCCTGGATAGAAGATGGCACCCGCGAAGGAGTCGAACAGGATGGACCCCTTTCCGCCATCCTCCTCTCCGCTGCCCAGCGCAGCGATGAGCCGGTGCTCAAGGTCGCCGGCACGGAGTATGCGCTGGGCATGTCGCCCGCACCCGAGGGAAGAATTGTAGTAACCGCGCTGCCCATGCCCCAGGGCCTCTCGCAGACCACCGCGCGCATCCGTTCCGGTGCGGCCGAATACTGGCAGTTGTTTCGTGCGCGCGGGCGGCTTCGCAACATATTCTTTCTGATGAATCTGCTCATCACGGCCCTTGTCTTCTTCTTCAGCATCTGGCTGGCCTCGTTCCTTTCCAAGCAGATCACGCGCCCGGTCGAGGCGTTAGGCCTGGCGATGGATGAGATTGCCGCCGGCAAATACGACCATCGCGTCGCCGCCATCGTCACCGGCGAGATGGGTGACCTGGTCCGAGCCTTCAACCACATGGCTGCCGATCTCGACGCCAGCCGTCATTTGGCCGAGACCTCTTCCGCGCAACTCACTGCTGCCAACCTCTCCGTTGAGGAGCGCCGCCGGGAGTTGGAGACCATCGTCGAAACCATCCCCTCTGGCGTGGTTACTCTCGACGGTTTTGGAGTGATTTTGCAGTCGAATCGGGCCTTCGCCCAACTCATCGGCAGGCAAAGCGAATCCGGTTTGACCGGGGAGAGAATTGACACGCTGTTCCCAGCCGATAGCGCCGAAGATCTGGCCGGTCTGATTCGCCGCGGCCAGCGTATGGGCGCAGCCTCCACTGAGATTGACTTGCACCTCAGAGGGCGCACTGCCCATCTCGCCATCACCAGTGCCCGCCTTGAGCTGGCTCATCAACGTCCAGGCTCCGTCCTCGTCGTCGAGGACACGACGGAATTGCTCCGCGCTCAACGCCAACTCGCGTGGAAGGAAGTTGCGCAGCGCGTGGCGCACGAAATCAAGAACCCGCTTACGCCCATCGCTCTCTCCGCCGAGCGCATCGGCCGACATCTCGACCGCGGCCAGCCCGAATCGCTTAACATCATTCGCAAGTGCAGCGAAGTCATCCTCGGCTGCGTCGGAACGTTGCGCATGCTGGTCGATCAGTTCTCGGCGCTGGCGCAGTTTCCGGCCCCCCAGCCGCGCGCCTGCGACATAAACCAGGTAGCGGAAGAAGCGCTCATGCTCTTCGCCGGCCGCCTTGACGGAATAACCATCCGCCGCGTCTTAGAGCCGGGACTGCCCGCGGTACTCGCCGATCCTGAGGCCCTCCGCCGCGCCCTCGCAAACCTCATTGATAACGCAGCCGAGGCCATGCAGGGCAGCCTGCTCCGCGTTCTTGCAGTCGAAACTCACCTCGGCGAGGACGGCGACGCGGTTGAAGTCGCGGTCTCCGACACCGGCCACGGTCTCACCGATGAAATTCGCGAGCGCCTCTTCCTGCCCTTCTATTCCACCAAACAGCGCGGCACCGGCCTCGGCCTCTCCATCGCCGCCAAAATTGTGCAGGAGCATGGCGGCTCCATCCGCGCCGAGTCCAACAACCCCAAGGGAGCGCGCTTCCTGGTGCGGCTCCCGTTAATGGAAATTGCCGCGCTTGAGAGCCAGCCTGCTGCACCCGGCCTGCCCGCCGTGGCGAGTAAGGAATTCCATTCATGAATCACGTCCTTGTGGTCGATGACGAGGCCGAGATTCGCGGCTCCCTCCAGGAAATCCTCAGTGAAGAAGGTTACGCCGTTGCTACCGCCGCAACGGCCGCCGAAGCTCTGGATCTGGTTCGGGATGTGCCCTACGACGTGGTCCTCCTCGACATCTGGCTTCCCGATCGCGATGGCCTCGAGGTGCTCAGCGATATCCGTCAATTGCCCGCCGACGCGCGCCCTGAAGTCGTCATCATCAGCGGCCACGGCACCATCGAATCCGCCGTCAAAGCGACAAAGCTTGGCGCGTACGACTTCCTTGAGAAGCCTCTTTCGCTCGATCGCACTCTCATTGTTCTCAAGAACGCCATCGAGGCCCGCCGTCTTCGCAACGAGAATTTGGAATTCAAGCGCCAGTTCAGCGTCTCCTCCGCGCTCACCGGCGAAAGCGTTCCAGCCAAGGCCCTTCGTCAGCAAATTCGCCTCATGGCCCCCACCAACGGCCGCGTCCTTATCTATGGCGAATCGGGCACCGGCAAGGAGCTCATCGCCCGCTCCATCCACGCAGAGAGCCTGCGCCGCGACCAGGTCTTCGTAGAGCTGAACTGCGCCGCCATCCCCGAGGCGCACATTGAGGCCGAGCTCTTCGGTTATCGCCACGGCGCGCAACCCGGCGGCCTGCCCGAGCAGCGCGGCACCCTTGAACGCGCCGACGGAGGAACACTCTACCTCGACGAAGTCGGCGACATGAGCCTCAAAACCCAGGCCAAGGTGCTCAGCGCCCTCGACGACCAGCAGTTCACGCCCGTTGGCGGCACGCAGCCCCTCCGCGTCGACGTGCGGCTCATCGCCTCCACCAACAAGGATCTCGAAGAGGAGATCGCCAAGGGCAACTTCCGTGAAGACCTCTTCTATCGCCTCAATGTTGTTCCGTTTTTTGTTCCGCCGCTCCGCGAACGTAAAGAGGACATTCCGCTCCTCGCCCGCGAGTTCCTCGCCGAATTCGGCCGCGAGTACGGCCGGCCCCGCATGGAGATCGGAGAAGAAGCGCTCCAGACCCTCGCCCAGTATCACTGGCCGGGTAACGTGCGCGAGTTGCGCAACGTCATCGAGCGCATGCTCATCCTCAATCCCCGCGCCCTGCGCATCGAGCGCAAGCATCTGCCCCCGCTCACCCACAAGGCCGGCACGAGATCGACTGAGGAGTTCTCAAGCCTGCAGCAAGCCCGCGACGCCTACGAGCGCGAATACATCCTCAAGAAAATCGAGGAGGCAAGAAACAACATAAGCCACGCCGCCGAGCTGCTCGGCCTGGAGCGCAGCCACCTCTACCGCAAAATGAAAGCGCTAGGCATCGCAGCCCGCGAGTAGCCACCTTTGGTGGGCCCACCCCTGTACGAATCCGAACGCAGCTTTGCGAATCTGGACAGATCCGAACCGTCGCTTGTGAACAAGCCGGCGTCTATCCCGTTTGCCATGTGCAATCCCGAGGCTCCCGGCGAGCCGCCAAAATGGCCCCTGAATTGCCTCCAATCACTCAGTTTCCGGAGGCGTCAATGGCCTATTTTGAGCGGATACGCGATGTAATTCACGGCCCCTTCAGCCCCGACATCATCCAGCAGCGAACCAATGTCGGCTGGCAGATGGTCTCCATCGAATGGCGTCGCGAGCTTCCCGACGGCGAAGCGCCGCAGGATGGCGCATTCAATGAAGACATCCCCTACGGCTTGCGCATCTCAGACGATTGCATGCGCCTTGAGGTCCATCCCAGCGAACATCATGCGCTGCTGCTCATGATGGAGCTTCTGGTCCAGGACTTTTCCTATTCCGCGATCGTCAGCGATCTGAACGAGAAGGGTTTTCGCCAGCGCGATGGCCGTCCCTGGAGCCGCGTGGCCGTCTTCAACATGATTCCCCGCCTCATTGAAGTGGGCCCACGCTTCTTCTCGTCTGAGGAATGGGAAAAGCGCCGCCCGCGCTTCGCCCGCGCCAAATCTCCTGAAGCCTGACTCGCGCGAATCCTGCGCCGCCGGCTTGCTAACCCGCCTGGGTGCCCCATCCATTCGACATTCTTTCGTCGAATGGGTGGGAAAGCACGAACCTAAACGTACGAAATCATGCGGTCAGAGACCTCGCTAACTCGCCGCATTCTTCACCAGCATCTCAATCGTCCGCTTCCGCAGCGCACCCAACTGTTGCGCACGCCGCGACCCCTCTTCGAAGTGGTCGTCAGGCAGAGCCAAAGTGTCCTGCCATTCCGCGTATACGATCTTCGCCTCACCCGCTAGTTTCTGGTTCGCCGCGGTGGGCTCCTGCTCCGCTATCTCGCGGCAGTATTCGGCGAGCTTCTTAAATGAAAGCGCCCAATAATTGATTTCCGATGATTCCTCATGCCGCATAAAAAGATCCCTTCGAACAATTGGTGAGATGCATACTTTCATATGGTCGACGTTCTGGTATCCCGTCTCCAAAGCTGTTTGCAAAATCGCGCATGTCATTCTGAACGCACGGGGCCCCAAACGTACTTCGGTTTGTGGGTGGTAAGTGAAGAATCTGCATTTGCTTTTCTTCTGGATCTGATAAGAATTCCAGAGGCACCACGCCAGAGAGCCATTCCAGCAAGAATCATAGTCGACCCGGAAACCGTGTGCCAACGCATCCGTGAGCGGACCCTTCGTTGCCGGGTGCCCCAGGTCCGGGGTCCCCGCGGATAGGTCTTTGTCCGTGGGGTGGAGATCCCGATTCTGGGACCTGGGAATCAACGCTAACTTGCTAACCGGCTAACTCGCCAACCCGCCAACCCGCCAACCTGCTAATCTCTTCCACATGAATCCATCCGAGCAGACGGACCCGCCTGCCCAGTCCCCATTCGCGCCGCACGAGCGCCCCTGGCTTTTCGCATTGCTCATCGCGCCCATGGCGGTCGTAGCCAATGGCGTTGCCGGCGGCGCTCTCTCGTTTATTCTCCGCCGCCAGGGCGTCGATCCCTCTCGTGCGGCAGACATCATCCCCCTCATGACCGTGCCGGCAACCATCTACTTTCTCTGGAG
>Ga0181516_10001204_pt1 | contig 20303 bp, 19 predicted proteins | sample PEATcosm2014_Bin_25_FD_121104 | JGI IMG/M metagenome (GOLD analysis project Ga0181516, IMG submission 121104) | Peatland microbial communities from MTU Mesocosm Facility, Houghton, MI, USA - PEATcosm2014_Bin01_10_metaG | ecosystem: Environmental > Terrestrial > Soil > Wetlands > Peat | place... | reverse complement strand
ACTTCGATTACGGCCAGTGGAGACTTCAATGAGACGGACAATTGCCTGAAAGTCAGCATCGCTGCGGGAGCGAGTTGCGCCGTCCAGGTGACGTTTTCGCCTTCGCAGCAGGGCAGCCGGACCGGGCAGTTGGTTTTCATGGCGAATATCCCGGGTGGACAGGCGACCGTCTCACTCAGCGGCGCCGGCGTTCTTGCAGGATCGGTGAACCTGACCCCGAGTTCGTTGAGTTTTGGAACGGTGACCGTGGGAACCACTTCGAAACCGCTGCCGGCTGTAGCCGCCAACAGCACCAAATTCCCGATTCCGGAGACAAGCCTGACGGCAACAGCGCCGTTTGCGATCTTGAGCAACCCATGCGGCGCTACGCTACCGGCGGAGACCGACTGCCAGGTGCTGGTAACGTTCGCACCCACGGCAAGCGGCGCCGTGCAGGGCACGCTGACCATGGTGGATAGCTCCGGAACCCAGATGGTGCAATTGAGTGGAACCGGCCAGTCGAAGCCAACCGACGATCTTTCGACCAAGTCGCTGACATTTCCGGATACATTCGTCGGCCTTACCTCGGATTCGCAGGTGGTGGCCCTGAGCAATAACGGCGACCTGGCGCTGACCTCGATCCAGGCTCAGGTAACGGGGCCCTTCGGCCTGTCAAACAAATGCGGCAGCATCCTGACCGGGCACGACAGTTGCGCCGTGCTGGTAACCTTCGTTCCCACCGATGTCGGCGTGCAGACCGGGGTGCTGACCATCTCCGATCTGCTGCGTACGCAGACCGTGGCCTTGTCGGGAACGGGATTGCTGCCGCCCATTTTCTCCCCTAGTCCCAAGTCGCTAAGTTTTGGCACGGTGAAGGTGAACGTTGCCAGCGCGCCCGCGACGATTACCGTGACCAATGCGGGAGGGGCGGCGATGAACGGCGTAGGCGTCCAGATTGCAGGAACCTTTGCCAAAAGCTTCTCCATTGACCCCTCATCCACCTGCAGCGGCTCCCTGGCCAAGGGAGCCAGTTGCGTGGTGAACGTGATCTTTACGCCACAGGCCGCGGGCGGCGCCACGGCAGCACTCACCCTGGCCTCTTCATCGCGCGGCGTCAAGCCGGTCACGGTGCCACTAAGCGGAACCGGGACGGGGGCGCTGGAGGTCAGCCCCTCCCAACTGGCTTTTCCCGTTGTCGCACCCGGCCAATCGAGCCCGGCGCAGACCGTAACCGTCAGCAACGAAGGAGCGGTGGCGCTGAGTGCGCTCACCTTCAGTGCAACTGCGCCATTCGGTGTGGTGCAAAGCACCTGTCCGACAGTGCTGCCGGTTGCCGGGCATTGTTCGGTGGGAGTAATTTTCTCGCCCCAGTTGACCGGCAACTACGTCGGCACCTTCTCGGCAAGTTCGACGGCGGTTTCGGTTGCGACCAACGTTCTTCTCAGCGGCGTCGGCGGAACGCCGGGCGCGGTGCAGGCGCAGCCCATCCAGCTCGATTTTCAGGCCACGAGCGTCGGCGCCACCAGTTCCGCCTCCGCCCTCACGCTCACCAACCCGGACCCGGTCAACAGCCTTACCGCACTCAGCCTGGCTGTCAGCTCCGGATTTCAGCTTGTCAACAACGCTTGCCCGGCTTCGCTTGGCCCGCTAGCCAGTTGCACCACGGGCGTCGTGTTTGCGCCCATCACGCCGGGTCCGCAAACCGGGTCCGTAACGGTAAGCAGTCAGCAACTAACAAACGGGGCGTTTGTGCCGCTCTCCGGAATCGGCTTCGATTTCGCCGTCGCCCCCTCGGGGTCGGCCAGCCAGACGGTTGCCAGCGGCCAGACTGCGGACTACAAGCTCACGGTGGTTCCGTTGAACGGGTCGCAGGGCGCGTTCACCTTCCAGTGCGGGGCGCTGCCTCCTTATTCGCAGTGCACGTTCAATCCCACCAGCATGGGTGTGGCGGCGGGCGGCAGCGGATATGTCGTCGTGCAAATCGCAACCGGGCTCTCGACCGCCGTTTCGTCTTCAAAGCGCGTCCCGGGTCAAACCCCGCTGCCTCCCGGCGCGGCGGGAAGGCCATGGCGCATGGTGGCGCTGGCCTGCGGACTATTCCTGTTGCCATTCGGATGGAAGCGCAGGAGAAGCCTCCTGCTGGTTGCGTTGCTGGCGATCGCCGCGAGTAGCGTGAGCAGTTGCGCAAGTACTTCCAGCGGCGGATTTACGCCTCCTCCCGGTTCCACCGGGCCGGGCATCACCCCCGCCGGCACGTATACCGTTCCCGTTGCGGTGCTTTCCGGCGGCTTGTCGCACCAGGTCACGCTCACCCTCACGGTGGACTAGCACTCGCACCGGGCGCGGACTGGGTCCTGGCAGTACCGGGCGCTCGTACTCGCACCGGGCGCGTTCGCCCAGCGGCTATACTTTATCTTCCGGTTATTCTTTGTTCGGCAGCGACCGTTTGAGAATCCCGGGTAAGGAAAGGCGCCGATGACCGCCAAAGTGACTGTTGAAGACGTCAAGCGTGTAGCCGAACTGGCGCATCTTGAGCTGGCTGCGGAGGAGACTCCGGCCATGCTGCGCGACCTGAACACCATCCTGGATTATGTGGCCGAGCTGAACGAACTGGATACCGCGGGCATTGTGCCCCTGGCCCAGGTCAGCGATCTGCTGGACGCGAACGGCAAGGGCGTGGTGCGCGCAGACATTTTGCGCCCCTCGCTGGATCGTGCGGTCGTCATGTCGGAGGCGCCGGAAACCGACCAGGCATTTTTCAAAGTGCCCAAGGTGATTGAGCGCTAAGCCCGCCGAATGAAACCGCAGCCGTCCGCCCCGGGTGCAGCCGAAACAGACCAGAGAGGATCTCCGATTGCCGAGCGAAATCAAATCCGCGGAAACCAGCAGCCAGCAATCCAGCCTGGAATCCAGCCTGGAATCGAGCCTGGAATCGTTTGTTGAAAAGCCCAGAACGCTGGCCGAGCTGCGCGCCGGAATTCAAACCGGTACGACCAAGGCCGTGGACCTGGCCGCCGGCTACTTCGACCGCATCGCAAGGGTCAATCCGCGCCTGAATGTCTATCTGAGCCTGACCAAAGAGAGGGCCATGGAGCAGGCCTCGGCGGTGGACGCGGTGGCGGCGAAGGGCGATCCGCTCGCGCCCCTGGCCGGCATTCCCATCGGCATCAAGGACGTGCTGGTGATGAAGGGCGCTCCTGCCACGGCAGGGTCGAAGATCCTTGAAGGCTACCGGCCGCCCTACGACGCCACGGCGGTTCGCCGGCTTGAGGCGGCGGGCGCGGTACTGCTGGGCAAGCTGAACTGCGATGAGTTTGCCATGGGCTCTTCCAACGAGAATTCCGCTTATGGCCCGGTGCGCAATCCGGTGGATACCGAACGGGTGCCGGGCGGCTCCAGCGGCGGCTCGGCAGCGGCCGTGGCCGCCAACATGGCGGTTGGCACGCTGGGTTCGGATACTGGCGGCTCCATTCGCCAGCCGGCCAGTTTCTGTGGCGTGGTGGGCGTACTGCCGACCTATGGCCGCGTCTCGCGCTACGGGCTCATCGCCTTCGCCTCCTCGCTCGATCGCGTGGGACCGTTTGCGGGCAATGTGCGCGACGCAGCCACTTTGCTGGGCGTGATTGCCGGCCACGACCCCAACGACGCCACCAGTTCTCCCGCGCCGGTTCCGGACTATGCCGCCGAAAGCGACATGCCGGCGCAAGGCCTGCGCATCGGCGTCCCGGCAGAGTATTTCGCCGAAGGGCTGGACCCGGAAGTGCGCGCGGCGATTGAGAAGGGAATCGACGCGTTGAAGGCTAGCGGCTGCACGGTAAAACCGGTGTCGCTGCCGCACACCCGCTACGCGGTGCCGGTCTACTACCTGATTGCCACCGCCGAAGCCAGCGCCAACCTGGCCCGCTTTGACGGCGTGCGCTATGGCTACCGGTCGCCCTCGTCCAATACGCTCTCCGCCATGTATTCCAACTCCCGCGACCAGGGTTTCGGCGCCGAGGTCAAGCGGCGCATTCTGCTGGGCACCTACGCGCTTAGTGCCGGCTACTACGATGCCTATTACCTGAAGGCGCAGCAGGTGCGGCGCATCCTGGCCGACGAGTACCTGCGCGCCTTTGCCGAGGTGGACGCGATCGTGACGCCGACGGCGCCCTCGCCCGCTTTCAAACTCGGCGAGAAGACAGGTGACCCGCTGGCCATGTACCTGGCCGACATCTACACGGTAACGGCCAGCCTGGCGGGCATCTGCGGCGTGACGGTTCCCTGCGGCACAGCAGCCGCGAAGTTGCCGGTCGGGATGCAGGTATTGGCGGCGCATTTGAACGAGAGCACGGCATTCCGCGTGGCGCGCGCCGTGGAGGCTGCAGGACTTTAGGAGCAAGCGTCATGGGCAAGTGCGGGCGGATTGCTGTTGTAGCGTTGGTCGCCGGTTTTTGCGGCGTCTCGGGAACTCTTCAATCAGCTTTCGCGGCGGCGCGCAAGCCCCACATCGTCGTGCTGGGCGCGGCCAAGCGGGTGCACTACTCCAAGGCCGGCGATCCGGCCGGCGCGGCGGCAGGCGAGGCAGAACTCAAGATTCGCGCGCTCATTGTCGATGGAGCCCTGAAAGAGTGGACCACCGGCGACGCGCACGACGTGACCGACCGCAGTTTTGTGGTGCGGCGCGTCATCAAGCTAAACGACGCGCTGCCCGGCGAGGGCGACAAACGGCAGGCGGGCGATAACGCGAGCCACTGGGTGTGGCAGCGCGGGCCGTGGCTGCTGGTGGATCGCGTTACCGGCCGCACCACCGCTTTGAAGCTTCCTCACTACGATCCGGGCGTCAGCCAGGTGAGCTGGTTTCGCGACTACGCGGCCTACTGTGGCGTCACTGCCAGCGGCAAAAGCCTGTACGCGGTGGTGGCGCAGGTGGCGGCCCGCAAGCCCGTCCTGGCCAAAAAACTGGCAGGCTTCGATGAAGCGAGCCACGCCGGCCCTGTGTGCGGGCAGACGGAGTGGCAGCGCGAGCCCCTGCGGGCTACATTCCATCCCACCGGCAAGGATGTGGCGAGCTTCGACCTCGTCCCCGGCTCGGCGGTGCTGGTGGAAGATGCCGCCGATGACGCGGAAACGCCGGCTGCCGAGGGCAAGCCGAAGTAGAGAATGGGGAGATAACGTGTCGACTCGAGGTTTCCCATGTCTCAAAATCGAGACATGGGGCACCCGGCATGCGCGTCGATTTGAGGATCTCCATCTATCGGGATCGAGAAACGGGGCCCGCTACTCGGCATCGAAGATAAAAGCCTATGGACTCTCTTGACCAACTTTTGGAAAAAGCTGAAGTGGTGCACGGGCACATGTGCGCCGGGCAGATTCTGGGCGTGCGCATGGCCTTGCTCGGCTTGGACCGGCTCGGAATTGCCGATCCGCTGGGCGCGGACCGCAAGCGGCTAGTCACCTTCATCGAGATCGACCGCTGTGCCACCGACGCCATCGGCTTGGTCACCGGTTGCCGGCTGGGCAAGCGCAGCCTCAAGTTTCGCGACTGGGGCAAGATGGCCGCCACCTTCGTCGATCTGGCCAGCGGCCGCGGCCTGCGCGTTGTGGCGCTTGAAGACTCGCGGGAACTGGCGCGCCAGCTCTACCCCCAGGTCGAAAGCAAAGGCCGCCAGCAGATGCTGGCCTACCGCGAGCTGGCCGATGAGCAGCTCTTCCGCGAACAGTGGGTCCAGGTGCGCCCCGACCCCGCCGAACTGCCAGGCTTCAAGGGAGAGCGCGTCGTCTGTCCGCGCTGCGGAGAAGGCGTGAATTTTGGCCGATTTGCAGAAGTTGACGGCGAGCGGCTTTGCTTTAGCTGCGTGCGGCCCGAGCTGCGCTACTGGGAGCCTGCCGGCGGCGAGCTTTGACCCCTCCATTGCCGCTACGGCCTGCCTGAAGCGCGCCAGAAGTTCCATAGCGCCCACAGCATGAACGACACGGCCAAAGCTAATGGAATGAGCACCAGCGAATCGACACTGAGGATGAGCACGGGGATGGTTTCCTCTCCCATTTCCACATCGCCGGCCGCACAATCGCCAGCCTCGCCGTCGCGGGAAACGTCCTATCCCCAGCACACAGCAAGAGCAGTTAAGGAGGGGTGATGAATACATAAGGGCTTTATAAAGGCGCCCTGAGTCCCGCGCCGCGTGGCCGGAATCGGGGCTACGGTGTCTGCAGTCCTTGACACGCAACAGGCCGCGCGTATCTTATCTTGCTAGGCATTCTTTTGGAATCCGGCCCCAGCAAGCAGCGGGAGAACCGCGCAAGCTATAAAGCTGGACTTCCGGATTCGGGTTCAAGAGAAAGCTGTGTCGAACAGGAAGCAGACCGTAGTTGGGTCAAACGTGGGGATGCGGCGCCGGGCAAGAGTCTTGGCTGGGCGGCCGGCAATCGCGCTGTCCACCTGAAAGTCTTGCCAGAGTCCGGGCCGTGGGTATCTTCGGCCGGGGCCTTTCCCGGAGACAAATTTTTTCTAAGGGCGCCCGGTTCTTAACCGGAGCGCCATAGCCTTGAGCGGCGGCGAAAGCCAGCGGCCCCGGGCGGCAAAGGATGAGTGTGACGACGAGTTTGGCAATGCTGGCCGGCGGAGCTGCGGGGGCGGGCGGAAGCAGCCTCCCCATGCTGTTACCCTTACTGTTGATCCCGGTACTTTACCTGGTCATGATCCGCCCGCAACAGAAGAAGCAGAAGCAATGGCAGTCGATGCTGAGCAACATCAAGGCCGGCGATCGGGTCACCACGGCAGGCGGCATTCGCGGCATCATTCTTTCCATCAAGGAAGACGTGATCGTGATTCGCGTGGCGCCGGATAACCTCAAGCTGGAAGTAGCCAAGAACGCGATTGCGTCGGTAACCACCCAGGACGGTACGGGAGCTTAGCTTTTCTGCTGTTTTTTGCGACTTGAAGAACTAGAGAAACGGAACAATGAAGAAGAATCTCAATAGCAAAATTGCCCTGATCATTGCGGTCCTCGTGGTCTTCGTCTACGGCATCTTCGGGGTGCCTTCGGGTGTCACCGGCAAGGCTTTGACGGAGTCCCTGACCAAGCGAATCCATCTTGGTTTGGATCTGCGCGGCGGTGCCCACTTGATTCTCCAGGTCGTGGTGTCGGAAGCGGTCAACGCCGAAACCGACAACGTGGTCGGGCGCATCCAGCAGGATCTGAAGAAGGCCAACCTGAGCTTTACCCAGGTCTACAAGCCCGATCCGACCAAGCCGCAGCTCATTCGCGTCGACGGTACGGCTGCGGCCAAGGCCACCACGGTGCGCTCCACGCTCGATGCCAAGTACTCCAACGAGTACGACCTTTCCGGCGGCGGAGCCGACAACAGTTGGACGCTGATCATGAAGCCGCCGGTGCAGACGGCTCTCGAAAAGAAAACAGTCCAGCAGGCCATCGAGACCATTCGCGACCGCGTGGATACGCTCGGCGTTAGCGAGCCGGTGATTCAGGAGTACGGCCTGGGCGCCAACCAGATATTGGTTGAACTGCCCGGCATCGACGACCTGGACCGCGTCAAGAGCATCATCCAGTCCACGGCGCGTCTTGAGATTCATGCCGTCGTCGGCGGTCCCTACCCCGACGAGCAGGCCGCACTGTCCAGCGTGGGCGGCGCGCTTCCTGCCGACGAGATGCTGGTGCATGGCTCCGGCGCTCTCGCCACAGGTTCCGACAACGACAGCGTCTACGTTCTGCAGCGGGTGTCTGTGGTGGCCGGCAGCGATTTCCGCTCCGCCGATCCCGGCACCGATCAGAACGGTCTGCGCAACGTTCGCTTTACGCTGACCAATGAAGCCGGCGACCGGTTTTACGAGTACACCAGCGCCAACGTGGGCCGGAGTATGGCCGTGGTGATGGGTGGCCGGGTAAGGGAAGTGGCCAACATCAAGGAAAAGATCCGCGACACGGGCCAGATTGACGGCAGCTTTACTGTAGACGAAGTGACGATTCTGTCGAAGATGCTGCGCACCGGCGCATTGCCCGCCTCGCTGCTCTATCTCGAAGATCGCACCGTGGGCGCATCGCTGGGCGCTGACTCGGTCAAGCAGGGCGTAACCGCCGCGGTTGTCGGCGTGCTCGTGGTCATGGCCTTCATGCTGGTCTACTACCGCGGCTCCGGCATCAACGCCAACCTGGCGCTGTTCCTCAACCTGGTCATCCTGCTAGGCTTCATGGGATTCACCGGTTCCACGTTGACCTTGCCCGGCATTGCCGGAGTGATTCTCACCATAGGTATGGGCGTCGACTCGAACGTGCTGATCTTTGAGCGCATCCGGGAAGAGATTCGCGCCGGCAAGGCGCCGTCCGCGGCCATCGACCAGGGCTTTGGCCATGCCTGGATCACGATTGTCGACACCCACGTGACCACCATTGTTTCGGCCGCCATCCTGTTCCTGTTCGGCACCGGCCCGGTCAAGGGCTTTGCCGTTACGCTCACCTTCGGTTTGGCAGCCAACCTGTTCACGGCAGTCTATGTTTCGCGGGTTATCTTCGATGCCCACTTGAACAAGATGAAGCCGGGCGACCTGGTTTCGATTTAGGCAGTGTTTTCCAGGCTGCCCGCGCGGCAGCATGAAATGCAGAACGCTGGGGCCCGCAAGGGTTCCCAGCCTCCCAGGAAGGGAAGAGATCCAGTGGAATTGTTTCGCGGCGTAAATGTGGACTGGTTGGGGAAGAAGTGGTACTTCCTCGCCTTCTCTATGATCTTCAGTGTGGCCGGCATCGTTTCGATGGGCTGGCATTGGTCGCAGATCGGCAGCCCCGTGCCGCTCGGCGTCGACTTCCGCGGCGGTACGCAGGTGCAGTTGCAGTTTGCGCAGACCCCGGATACGAACAAGATTCGCAGCGCCACGGTTGCGGCTGGCATCAAGGATGCAAGCATCCAGAACTACGATGACGCCAAAAACAACGAGGTGCTGATCAGCCTTCCGGAGCAGCACGACGAAACCTCGCTCGATCAAGGGCGCCAGCAGATCGTCGATGCCCTGCAAGCGCATTACGACAACAAGTTCACCGTGCGCAATGTGCAGGTGGTGGGTCCCACGGTCGGCAAGCAGCTTGAGAAACAGGCCGGCCTGGCCACTCTCTACTCCATGGCGGGCATGCTGGTCTATCTCTGGTTCCGCTTCCAGTTGATCTATGGCGTGGCGGCCGTGGTGGCCTGTTTCCACGACACGCTGATCACCGTGGGCTTCTTTGCACTGACCGGCCAGGAGATCAGCCTGACGGTCATCGCGGCCATCCTGACGCTCGTCGGTTATTCCATGAACGACACCATCGTCGTCTTTGACCGCATCCGCGAGAACCTGCGCCTCAGCCGGCGCGAGTCGCTGCCGGACGTGGTAAATCGCAGCATCAACCAGACGCTGAGCCGGACTGTGCTCACTTCAGGGCTAACGTTCCTGACGGTGCTGTCGCTGTTTATCTTCGGCGGCCGCGTTCTGCACGGATTTTCCTTCGCCCTGGTTGTCGGCATTCTCATCGGCACCTACTCATCGATCGCAGTGGCTGCGCCGATGCTTGTAGCGTGGCAGGAATGGCGCGGCACGCGCGGCGGAAGCGGCCAGGCGGCGCCGTTGCCGGCCGCAAAACGGGCCAGGGTTTAGCTCTTCTTCCTGGGGTGTTGCGCTGTCTACGCAACACTCTTTGCAAACAACGCATCGTTCTGATATAGGTGGAACGCACGCTCTTCAGCACTGTTTGACGCTCGGGAACATTTCAACTCTCTCCGGTGTCTAATAAGAAGTAACCAACACCCGATTCGAGGCTGGCCATGTTTGAAGATTCCACGTTTGAATCAGCGGGCAGGATCAAAAGCAAGAGCAAGTATTGGGCGATCTTTACACTGATCACCAATGGTTCGATTCTCCTGCTCCTCATCCTCATCCCGTTGATCTACCCTGAGGCGCTGCCCAAGACAGCCATGCTGACCCAGTTGGTTGCTCCTCCACCACCGCCTCCTCCTCCACCGCCGCCGCCGCCGCCAGAGACAATCAAGGTTGTCCATGTGCAGTCGGAAATGATGAACAATCAGCTGACCGCTCCGACGCGTATTCCTCACGACATCAAGATGGTCGCTGAGAAGGAAGCGCCCCCGGTCTCCGGATTTGGCGTGGCGGGTATGGAAGGCCTTGGTGGCAGCTCGAGCGCCGTCAACGATAGTCTCTTCGGCAACAAGGGACCGCAGGTCAAAGCCGCGGCTCCCAAGAAAGTCAACATCTCTGCCGGCGTCATGCAGGGCATGGTGTTGCAGAAGACCCAACCGGTTTACCCGCCCATCGCCAAGGCTGCCCGCGTTTCAGGCACCGTGGTGCTGCAAGCTACCATCTCCAAGACCGGCACCATTGAAAATCTGCGCGTAGTCAGCGGACCAGCCATGTTGCAGCAAGCTGCTATGGACGCGGTCAAGTCGTGGCGCTACAGGCCCTACTTGCTGAACAACGAGCCGGTCGAAGTGGAAACCACCGTCAACGTGATCTTCACGCTCGGTGGATGAGATTAGTTCCCTGGTTCTTTTCCTGAATTCCAGGGACGGGGCCTCGACTTTGACCTGAATGCGAATCCAGAAAGAGCCGCATTCCCAGCAAAAGCAACAACTTGTAGTTCACAAGAAAACTCCTTAGGAGGAACGATTCAGTGATTCTCGCTCAGCTCGCACATTTCGCTTCGCATACGGTCAACAGCCTGGCCTTTTTCCAGGAAGAGGGCGGCACAGTCAGCTTCAGCCCCATGGGGCTGTGGGAACACATGGGATGGCCGGCGCGCTGCATCGCCATCATCCTGTTCATCGAGTCCATCTGGTCTTTGGCCGTGATGATCGATCGCTACCTGTATTTCTCGGCAGCCCGCAAGCAGTCCCGCGAGTTCGCCCCTAAAGTTGCCGGCGCCCTCAAGGATAGCAAGCTCGAAGAAGCTATCAAGATCGCCGATCGCAACAAGAAGTCTCACCTGGCCGAAGTTGTCACCGCTGGCCTGCAGGAGTTCCGCTCTGCCGGCACTTCTGAAGCAGCCATCGAGAGCTCGGGCCGCGCACTTGAGCGCGCCGAAGCCATCGTTCACGCCAAGCTGAAGAGGGGCCTTGCGGTTCTGGCCACCATCGGCTCCACGGCTCCGTTCGTTGGATTGCTCGGCACCGTCATCGGTATTTTGAACGCCTTCCAGCAGATCGCCACCCAGAAGACTTCTGGTATCGGCGCGGTTGCCGGCGGCATCTCGGAAGCGTTGGTTACCACCGCTTTCGGCCTGCTCGTCGCCATCCCTGCCGTCATGGCTTTCAACTACTTCACCGGCCGCGTAGAAGCATTCGACGTCGAGATGGACAACTCCTCGAGCGAATTGGTCGACTACTTCATCAAGCAGAGCAACAAGCGCTAAGCGAAGCGGTTATCGGCGAGAGCGGGAAGTTTTGGCAGGTAGGAGAGCGCAAGCTGCTCCCCTACCTGCCGATCTGAGGCTCGCGTCTGCCGCTCGGTTCTCTCGCAACGCCGGATGCCCTCCGGAATAAAAAAATAAAAGGCAACGGAGCCCTGACAATGGGAATCGCGGTTCGCAACGAAGGCAGTAATGTCAGTTCCACAATCAACGTCACCCCCATGGTTGACGTCATGCTTGTGCTGCTGATCATCTTCATGGTCATCACCCCCATGCTCCAGAACAAGGTGCAGGTGGATATGGCCAAGGTAGACAACCCGACCAACATGCCGGATGCCGACAAGGAAGACGCCATTGTCGTGGCCATTACGCGAGATGGCGGCGTGTTCCTCGGACAGAACAAGGTTGCCCCCAGTGAATTGGGCGGCCTGGTTCGCGACAAATTGGCTGACAAACCCGGCAAGACGATCTTTGTTCGCGCCGATGCGCGCGCACAGTTCCGTGCCGTTGAAGACGCTATCGACGCCGTGCGTACCGCCGGTGTGGATGACGTAGGTTTGCTGACGCAGAAACGCGAAGGCGCGGGCGGTCAGTAACCACCAGGCGCGGAAATTAACGATTTTCAGGAAACGAGGAGTTTCAAGCCATGTCAATGACAACTGGGAGCCAGGGCGGCTACTCGTCCGACATTAATATGACCCCGATGATCGACATTCTGTTGGTTTTGTTGATTATCTTCATGGTCATTGTGCCGGTCACGCCGAAGGGTTTGGATGCGCTTGTCCCCCAACCACCGAAGGACCAGAAGAAGCAGCAGGAGCCGACAGACCGTACGATCGTGGTGCAGGTCATCTATCGTCCCGGCGCTGCGCCTGCGTACAAAATCAACGAAACCGATTACCTGAAAGCCCAGTTGCTGCCTCGTCTGTCGGAAATCTACGCCAACCGCGCCGAGCGGATCATGTTCGTCAGGGGTGACGACGACGTGAACTTCTCCTACGTGGCGGAGGTGATCGACATCGGTCGTGCCGCGAATGTGGACCACATTGGTTTGATGACTCCGAAGATCATGGCAGGCCAGTAGGCCAGGCGGAGTAGCCCGCGGAACACAATCCGCGGGGCCGGTTGACGTCCACCGCGAAGCAGCGGTGGATTGCAGCTCAAACGGTGTGACAGTGTTCTTAAGCAGGCTGGTCAAATGACGCCGGGATGGCAGGTTTCGTGTTGCATCCCGGGGCGCCAGCCCCGTCCGGAGGCGGTACATCCGAGCGGAAAACAGGAGTACAATTTTTCCATCCTGGTTTCGGTTGCTCCCGCCCGCGGCCAGCTGTAGAAAATACCAGGCGCGCGACTGATAGGCACGACCTGAAGGAGAAGGATACGAACATGAATGGACCCGCACGTTTTACGGCGCTAGCGGTTGCCTTGGCCGGGATGGTGTTTTCCTTGAGCGGGTGCAACCGGCTGGCAGCCCGTGACCAGTTGAACAAGGGTGTGGATGCCTACAAGAGCGCCAGGTTCGAAGAGGCGATCGGGCACTTCCAGAAGGCCACACAGCTCGACCCGAGCTTGCCCATGGCCAAGAGCTATCTGGCCACGGCGCTGGCCCAAAACGTGGTTCCCGGTCTGGACACTGAAGAAAACCTGAAGACGGCCCAGCAGGCCATCGACATCTTCAAGGAAGTTCTGGCCAAGGATCCGACAGATGTCAACAGCATGAAGCAGGTTGCTGGAATCTATTTCAGCATCAAGAAGCTGGACGACGCCAAGGAATGGCAGAAGAAGGTCCTGGCAGTCGACCCGAAGGACCCGGAAGCCGCCTACACCGTTGGCGTGATCGACTGGACCCAGGCCCATGAGAACGCTCTCAAAGCATTGGTTCCTGCCGGGATCACGGATGACGGTGAAGGCAATGTGAAGGCGCCCAAAAAGGTCATGGACCCGCTGCGGCAGCAGAACGCTCCGCTCGTCGACGAGGGCATGAAGTATTTGAACATGGCCTTGGCCAACCGTCCCAATTATGACGATGCGATGTCTTACCTGAACCTCCTGTATCGCCGCAAGGCGGACATCGACTTTGGAAACAACGACGCAGTGAAGGCCGATGTGGCCGCCGCGAAGGATTGGAGTTCCAAGTCGATGGGCACCCGCAAGGAGAACGAGGCCAAGAAGAACAAGGGCCCAGGCGGCATCACGATGGGCGACAACGGCGAATTGAAGTAAATCGCCGGTCAACGCTTGCAAATGTAAACGGCCTCCGCCATCGGCGGGGGCCGATTTGCGTGGTGCACTCGGCAGGGCATCCCTGCGGCACCAGAGGCGAAGGAAGAACTCGTTTGTGGTTGGTATTCGCTAACTCTCGCTGCAGGCGAGACTTTATAGGCTAGAGGTGAGGTGGCGCCAGCCAGGTCGAATCCGCGAATGAGGCTAAATGAATCTGCATGAAATCAGCGCGATAGCCTCGCTGCGGGCGAAACGAGAGCCAAAGTGGCTTCTTGAGCTTTGTGCACGGTCCCCGGTCGCTCCATCCTATGACGGAGAACTGTCATTGGGGATCCCGTTCTAAGGGGCACGTCGACTCACAGTTGCAATCCTCTGAGCCGACGAGGGTCGGGTCTCAAGCGCGCGATTTGTCGCGAACGACAGCCTTTATCGATGGGTTCCGCGAATCTGCGATCGAAGCCAAAGGGCGAGAATCGCTAATCCCGCGAGGACTAATGTCCTTAACGTCTGCTTGAGAAAGAAACCGATTTGAGATTGCAACAGGTCGCGGCTATAGAACCGGTTTGGACTTAGCGGATCGTATCGGATCACAAAGACCTTTCCGGCGTAAAGTTGGAAGAGCGGAGAGCCCTCGTGGACTCTGTATTTGGCTCTGTGGATTTGTCCCGCCGCATCACGCCAAGCGATCAGGTTTCGCGATAGGTCTATCTCGTCTTGTCCTGATCCTCGATACCACTTGACCTTCGAAGATTGGATCGTGGCCTCGGTCGCTGGCCACTGGTCGAATCCACGCATCTTCTCCCATAACTCGATCAACATGTCGCCTCCGCAAGCGTTCTTTCGAGCCCTCACGCCGCGAAGTCAATAAATCCGCGCTGCGGGTCGGTAGACACCAGCTTGACGGTCACCTTGTCGCCCACGTCCAGCCCCTTGCCGCCTTGCACCAGCTTGCCATCCACGTGCGGGTCGAGCGTCCGCACAAACGTGCCGTACTGGTTCACGCCGGTGACGATGGCCTGGAAGCTCTGCCCGATGCGCGGGTGCAGCACTACGGCGGCAATGCGCTTTTGCATCTCCCGCTCCACCTTGCGCGCGCCGTCTTCCATCAGCGTGCAGCGCTGGGCAATAGCGGTCAGGTCGCCCTCGGAGTAGGGTTGCGGCCCCTTGGCCAGCCACGCCTTCAGCAGCCTCTGCGTCACCACATCGGGGAAGCGCCGATTGGGAGCGGTGGAGTGCGTATAGTCCTGCACCGCCAGCCCGAAGTGCCCAGGCGACTCCTCGCCGGGCTTCACCAGCACGTACTCGCCCGGCCCCATCAGCTTTACAATGGTCAGCGACAGGTCGGGAAAGTGATCCGGGTCCTTCTGCTTCTGCGCCAGCAGAAAATCGTTCAGGGCCTTGGAATCGGGCGCCGCGGGCAGTGTGGTTCCCATGCCTGCCGCTACCTCCACCATCCGGTCCCAGCGCTTGGGCGTGCGCACAATCCGCCGGATGGACGCCACGCCGGCCGCCTCAAAGGTGCGGGCCACCACGCCGTTGGCCGCCACCATGAACTCCTCGATCAGCGAAGTGGCGCGGTTCTTCTCCAGGCGCTTGATTTCGACCGCCTGGTCGCCCTGCATCACAGGGCGCGTTTCCACGTTCTCAAGATCGAGCGCGCCGTGCTGGAAGCGGCTGTCGACCATGTGCTGTGCCGCCGCGTCCTGCAGTTTAAGCTGCGCAGCCAGCGCGGCATTGGCGGTCACCTTTGCCGGCGCAGAGCCGCGGCCTTCGAGCCAAGCGCCGACGGCGTTGTAGGCAAGTTGCGCCCGGTTGCGCACCAGCGCCCGATACGCCTTGCCATCGGAAACCGTACCCGACGCGTCGACGGCAAACTCCACCACCATGGCAGCGCGGTCTTCGTTCTCGTTCAGCGAAGTAACTCCCTCCGACAACTCGGCCGGCAGCATGGGAAAGACCTTCACGCCGGTGTAGACCGAAGTGGTCTCGCTGCGTGCATGGCCGTCGATTACGGTGCCCAGATGCACGCGGCTGTCCACGTCGGCCACGCCCACCAGCACGCGGATGCGGCCGTCCTTCAGCTGCTCGGCCCACTCAATCTGGTCCAGGTCCTTCGAAGTGTCGTTATCGATCGAGGACCACAGCAGCGCGCGCAGATCCACCAAATCGGCGCCCGGCGCGGGCTCGGCTCCCGACTGAATCTCGGCTAACTGCGTGTCGGTGCCTTTGGGAAAGTCAGGCTGAAAACCGTGCTCGATCATGGCGGCGTGGGCCGCGACCACAAGATTGAAGTGCAAAGGCTGCGTGGAATGCATACGGGTTGAAGGCTCCTTGAAACCGAAGAGCCAGCCTACCATGTCCGGGTGAGCGCCGCTTCAACAGCCGGTGCGCGGCCTTCTAGTCGTCGGAGAGGAGGACGGTGGAGGCAGGGTCCTTGTGGACGAGGTACTCGTCCAGCAGCACGGCCACCAGCACCGCCGTCGGCACACTCACCATGGCTCCCAGCACGCCGGCCAGGGCCGAGCCCACAAGCAAGGCAACCAGGATGGCGAGGCCAGGCAAATCAACGCTCTTCTTCATGATGCGTGGAATCAGGATCGAGTTTTCAATCTGCAGATAGACAACATAGAAGATGGCCACTCCCAGCACGCGCCCCCAGGAGTCAAGCGCCGCCACCAGCAGCGCCAGCGCAATGCAAACGGCCGCGCCGACCACAGGGATGATGTTCAGCAGGCCGGTGAGCACGCCCAGCGCGTAGGCATAGCGCACGTGCAGGAACACATAAACGAGCGTGCTGGCCATGCCGAGAATCAGCATCAGGCTGCCTTGGCCGATCAGCCATTTGCCCATGCGCGTCTCCGCTCGCTGCAGCGTCTGATCCAGCCGCTCCCGGGGTACGGGCGCAAAAAAGGAGAGAAACCAGAGGTAGGCGTGCCGGCCCTCGAGAATGAAATAGATGGTCAGAAAGACGCCCATCAGGATGTCGAACAGGCCGCCCGCCCAGTCCTTCAGCGACAGCAAGACGACCGTTGCGCCCCTGCTCAAGTAGTCCTGCAGGCGGGAACTCAACTCGTCGGTATCGATGTTCTGCGCCAGGGGAACGTGCTTCAGCTTTTCCAGCAGGGGCGGCAGCCGGCCCGGCATCTCGTTGCCGAATTTCTGCATGTCGCGCGCCACCGGCGGCAGGGCCAGAAAGCCGAATGCGGTAATCGCCAAAGCTGCCAGCAGCAGAAGAATAAAAATCGCCGACCCTTTGAACGGTTGCCAGCGGCGAATCCGCATCCGCGCCACGCTGCGCACCAGCGGCGTCAGCACCACGGCGAAAAGCGCGCTCACATACAGCAGCACCAGCACATCGCGGATGAGCCACGCCAGGTAGCAGACGAGGGCGAGCGAGAAAGCGAAGACGATGTCCCCACGAAGGGTGCGTTTGCGGACCGTCTTCAACATCATGCTAGGATTCATTGGCACCGGCGCGAACCTGGCTCTTACTGCAATATACGACTCAGGGCGAGCCTCCGTTTGAGGTGCATGCTCGCCCGCAATATATAACGAATGCGAGGCCGGGCCTGTTTTCCACGCCGCCCGGCCTCTTGCCGCTGCACTCGATTCACAAACCTGCACGTGCGAACGGCCGAGCACCGCCCACTTTTACTGATCTCCGCCGAGGATGGACCCGACAATGCCGCCGAGCAGTCCGCCGCCCACCGCAGCGGCCGGAGTCCCGCGCCCCTCGTTATGCGGCAGGTACTCATAAATCTGATGCGCCAGGCGGGAAATCGGCAGCGTCTGCAGCCACACCGCTCCCGGCCCGGTCATTACAGCCAGGAATATCCCATCGCCGCCGAAGATCATGTTCTTGATGCCCGGGACCATGGTGATCTGGAAGCCAACAGTCGACTGGAAGGCGCCCACATGCCCCGGATGCACCAGCAGCGTCTCTCCCGGCGCCAGATTCTTGACGATCAGCTCACCCGACAACTCCAGCCACGCCGTTCCCACGCCGGCGACTTTTTGCAGCAGGAAGCCGTCGCCGCCGAAAATGCCCGCGCCCAGCGACTGCTGGAACCCGACACCGATCGTCACCTGGGGCGTGGCGCACAAAAAGCCGTGGCGATGCACAAGATATTCGGCACCCTGGCCCAATTCCACTGGAACAATGTGGCCTGGAACCTTGGTCGCAAACGAAACCTCGCCCGGATACTGCATGGCGCGGTACTCGGTCATGAACAGGCTGCCGCCGCCGGCCACCCGCTTGAGCACGCCAAACAAACCGCCGCCGCCACCCATCTGGGTGTGTGTCGTCATTTGAATCGACCCGCTCATCCACGACAGTTCTCCGCTTTCGGAGAACACACTTTCATTGGGAGTGAGCTGCACTTCAAGCACGGGCATGGTCGTGCCCAAGATCCTGGTTTGCATCCGTCGGAGCCTCCTGTGATGCAAACAGTTTACCCGGAGGCGGTGACCGGCTCATGACAAAAGCAAATCAGGCTGTGCGATACGTCGGAGTGGGAGGGCCAAAAAGCAAGATGCCTCGGAGCACATCCGGAGCATCTTCTAACCACCTGCGATGAGGGAGGCTGTGTTTGTGCCGCCCTGTTACTTCTTGTCTTCCACCGCAACGTTGTGCTTTTCGGCGATCTGCTGGATCACGTGCAGATGCTGTTCCAGAATCGGCGCATCGCTCCGCGCAATCTGCTTGACGTTGGGGTCCTGGGCCATTTGCATCTCTTCCTTGAAGTCCTTGGTCTCCTTCTGGTGGTCCTTCACCATCCAGCGGATGTATTCCTCTTCAAACTGCGGCCCGGAGAGCGCCTGCAATTTGGCGATTTCTTGCTTCTCTTTCTTATTCGGACCCTTGGGCTCGCTCACGCCCAGTTGCTTGGCCACGGGCTTGATCTGCTGGCTCAACTGCGTGTGAATCTGCACCATGCGCTGGCCATACTGCTTCACGTCCTCGCTTTGCGCCTTTTCCTGGGCCATCTGACCAAGCTGCACCTCGGCGACGCTGCCTTCCATCGCGCCTTTCACAAAGGCCTGGTCGGCGAAGGAGTTCTGTGTCGGCGCGGTGGGATCGATGGGCGCGCCATTTGACGGACTCCCTTGTGTGGTCTGCGGCTGGCCGGGCATCTGCTGCTGCGAAGGGCTGCCGCCGGGACCCATGGGCGACTGGGCAGCGACGGCGGCGGTAGCCAGCGCCAGGGCCGCCAGATAAAGAATTGAATATCTAAGCTGATCTAATTTCATTTCGTTATCTCCTCTCTAGGGGAAAGATTCGAACTGGTTTCATCGCGAACGGGATGGGCTGAAAGGTGCGCGGGAATTGCGTTTCTGGCAGTCGCGGCAGAAGCCCCGTACTCTCAGTAGATCTGAGATGCCATCCCCAAAGCTGGTGTTGTCTTTGGGATCGGCCCGCGATCGGGATTCGGATTGATGGTACTGGCACGCTCTTTCCGTTTAGCATGAAGCAGAGCTTTTTCGCTTGTGATGCTTCCCTTCCGTTCACATCCCCGCGATAAAGCGAATCTCCTCTATTTTTTCCGGTGCCAAACCTTCCAACTCGTTCTCATCGAGTCGCCGAGTTCTAAGTAGGCCTGCAAAGACGAGGATCAACATTGAATAGCGGTAGTCATAAGTGCGGTCGATCTCTTGGCGGCGGTGCGTAAGCCAGCGCTCCAGCATCGACAAGTCGTCCGCATCCTCGATCTTCGCGGCCTTGTCCTTGGCTTGCTGAATTGTGGTTTCCTTTTCACGGTTGAGAGCCAGTTCGAAGGCTCTTCGTGCGGCAGCCTTCTCTTCCGGCGACCAATGGAGGTCTCTCGGCGAATTCAAGCCAGACGAAACACGGGCTGAGTCGGCCATGGTGCAATTCTCCTGGCCGCATTTTAACCCCAAATGTTACTGGCCCAGAAACTCCGGCGGACGCTTCTCAAAAAAGGCGCGAATGCCTTCCTGGTAGTCCTCGCTGTCATACACTGTACGGCGCAGCGACTGGATGCGCTCGTAGGCTTCCGGCGTGATGGGATGCGCCGAGGTAAGCACGCGCAGCTCTTCCTTCATAATGCGCAGCGCCAGCGGAGACATGGCCGCGACCTGCCGCGCCATGTGCAGTGTGAACCCTTCCAGGTCGGCCCGCGGAACCACATGATTGATGACGCCTCGTTCCTTCAGGCGCTGCGCGGAGACGGGCTGCGCGGTGAAGAGCATTTCCTTGATGAAGGGCACCGGCGCAACTTTCATGAAGTTCATGATGCCGGAGATGTTGTAAGGCACGCCGAGCTTGGCCGGGGTAATGGCCAGCGTGGTGTCGTCGCCGGCAATCACCAGGTCGCAGCTCATCACCAGTTCGCAGGCGCCGCCCCACACCGAGCCCTCCACCATGGCGATCACCGGGCAAGGGTGCAACTGGATAGCGCGCGCCGCCTGGCTCAGGGGGTCGTTGTAGGTGAGCGGGTCGCGGCCGTTGGTGGGCAGCTCGGTGACTTCGTGCCCGGCAGAGAAGACCTTGACGCCCGGCCGCGCGCGCAGGATCACCACGCGAATGCTCTCGGCCTTCATCTCGGCAAGTGCGCCCGTGATCTCATCGATGAGTTCGGCGTTCAGCGCGTTGACCTTGGGCCGGTCAAGAGCAATAGTCCCGATCCCGTCTACCACTTCAGTGATGACCGTTGCCATGCTTCTCCTGGGAGTGCGTTGTGCTGCCAGTCCGGT
>Ga0181516_10001203_pt1 | contig 20355 bp, 21 predicted proteins | sample PEATcosm2014_Bin_25_FD_121104 | JGI IMG/M metagenome (GOLD analysis project Ga0181516, IMG submission 121104) | Peatland microbial communities from MTU Mesocosm Facility, Houghton, MI, USA - PEATcosm2014_Bin01_10_metaG | ecosystem: Environmental > Terrestrial > Soil > Wetlands > Peat | place... | reverse complement strand
CTGAACGATGATGACTTCCATTTCGACACTCAGGTCATCGCCCAGGGCAGCATCAAGGGCTTCCCATCCACCGAGATCCCCATCCCCACCCGCTACTTCCGCGAGGCCAGCAGCGTGGGCTTCAAGACCAGCGTGCGCTACGGTCTGCAGACCCTGCGGGTGATGCTGCAGCTCAGCCTGCAGCGCCTGGGCCTGGTGCGCTTCGAGTACCTTGAGCGCGACCTGTTCGACGTGCTGGGCGAGCAGGAGCGCAAGGCCGTCTTCGGGCCGGGCGCCCATGCCGCGGCGGGGCGCCTTTACAAGCGCTGAAGTTCCGTGCTTCAATGGCCTTTTGGGGAGGGGAGCTTGCTCAAAGACTGGCGCTTTTGGCTGGGCAGCGCGGTGAGCCTGGGCTGCCTGGCGCTCTCGCTGCGCGGCGTCGAATGGGGCGGCATGGGGCAGGTGCTGGCCCAGGCCAACTGGGCCTGGCTGCTGCCGGCGCTGGCCCTCTACCTGGGCGGCTATTGGAGCCGCTGCAGCCGCGTCTCGCAGCTGATGCGGCCGGTGAAGGCGGTGCCGGCGCGGCGCATCGTGGCGCCCCTGATGGTGGGCTTCCTCTTCAACAACATCCTGCCGGGCCGCCTGGGCGAGTTCGTGCTGGCCTGGATGCTGGGCCGCCGGGAGGGGGTCTCGCGCACCGCCGCCTTCGCCGCCGTGGTGCTCTCGCGCATCCTGGATGGCTTCACCATCCTGTGCTTCTTCCTCTTCGGCCTCTTGACCTTCCTTCCCATGGGCGGCGGCCTGCAGCAGGGAGGCACAGTGCTCATCCTGGGGCATTCCTTCGCGCGGCAGGAGATCCTGGGCAAGGTCTACCTGGCGGCGCTCTTGAGCCTGCTGGTCTTCGGCGCGGTGCTGCTGGGCTGCTTCTGCCTGATGGTGTGGAAGGAGTGGACCCTTTCGCTGGTGGAGCGCGTCCTCTACCTGCTGCCCGAGCGCATCTCCCGGGCCTCGGTCCAGGCCCTGGAGAAGTTCATCGGCGGGCTCGACATCCTGCGCGACCCCAAGGCCCTCTTCGGCATCTTCCTCTTCAACTTCCTGCCCTGGGGCCTGGAGGCCTTCACCTACCTCTTCGCCGGCTGGTGCCTGGGCATCGACCTCAACCTGCGCCAGGTCTGCCTGGTGATGGGCATGACCAACCTGGCCATGATTCTGCCGGCGGCGCCCGGGGGCATCGGCCTCTTCGAGTTCGCGGGGCTGCAGGCCATGGCCCTCTTCGGCTTCGCCTCGGGCCGCTCTCTGGCCTTCATGCTGCTGGTGCATCTCATCATCCTGCTGCCCATCAACGCCCTGGGCGCCTTCTTCATGCTGCGCGAGGGCATCAGCTTCCGCGAAGCGCTGGCGGGCGGGCGGGAATAGCGGTCCAGCGCCGGGCGTCCATAGGGGAGGCCCCAACCGGGAGGCGGCATTGAGAGTGGCGGTGGTGGGTGGCGGCTTGGCGGGCATGAGCGCGGCCCTGGAGCTCTCGGCCCAGGGGCACGCGGTGACGGTCTTTGAGGCCTACAAGGACTTGGGCGGCCTGGCCTCCACCTTTGAGGTGGCTGGCACGCGGCTGGAGCGCTTCTATCATCACGTCTTCTCCACCGACCTCGACTTCCTGGGCCTGGTGGAGGAGCTGGGCCTGTGGGAGCGGCTGCGCTGGTACCCGGACGACAAGGGCAACTGGCACCAGGGCTGCATCTATCCCTTCAGCACGCCGCTGGACATCCTGCGCTTCTCGCCCCTCTCGCCGCTGGACCGCCTGCGCCTGGCGGCGGCCAGCGCCTGGCTCAGCCGGGTGAGCGACTGGAGCGCTTACGAGCGGCAGACTGCAGAATCCTGGATACGCCGGGTGATGGGCGAGCGCTGCTACCGGGTGCTGTGGGAGCCGCTGCTGGTGAGCAAGTTCGGCGCCCGCGCCCCGGAGATCTGCATGTCCTGGTTCTATGGCCGGGTGCATTCGCGCTTCGGCAAGGGCAAAAAGGGGGCTCCCTCGGGCAAGCTGGGCTATCTGCAGGGCAGCACCCAGGTGCTGGTGGACGCCCTGGCCGCGCGCCTGCGCAGCCAGGGCGTGGACCTGCGCACCGCCTGCGCCGTGCAGCGGGTGCTGGTGGAGGGCAACAGGGTGAAGGGCGTGGCCAGCCGCCAGGGCGAGGAGCCCTTTGACGCGGTGCTGGCCACTTGCGCCACCCCCCTCTTCCTGCGCATGGCCGGGCACGCGCTGCCCGAGGCCCTGCGCCGCCAGCTGGAGGGCTTTGAGTACTTTGGCAGCTGCGTGGCGGTGCTCGAGCTCAAAGAGCCTTTGAGCCCGCACTACTGGGTCAACGTGCTGGACAAGGATTTCCCCTTTGTGGGGGTCATCGAGCACACCCGCATGGTGCCGGCCGAGGATTACCAGGGCCGCACCCTGCTCTACCTGGCCAAGTACCTGGACACCAAGGACCCCTTCTTCGCCCTGCCGCCCCAGGCGGTGCTCGCGGACTACTACGGCTGGCTCAAGAAGGTGCTGCCCGGATTCGACCCCTCCCAGGTGCTGGGGGCCCATGTGATGAAGGCCGAGCACAGCCAGCCCATCGTCACCCCCGGCCAGCAGGCCCGCATCCCGCCCCATTGCCTGCCGGTGGAGGGGCTGTGGCTGGCCAACATGACGCAGATCTACCCCGAAGACCGGGGCATGAGCTATTCCATCGGCATGGGGCGCAAGGTCGCGCGCCAGATGATGGGCAAGCCCTGAGCCCCACAGGAGGAGCATTGAAGACCCCAGCCCCCAAGGCGCCGGCGCGCAAGCCCAAGGCCGCGGCCAAGCCCAGCATCTCGGCCTTCTTCCCGGCCTACAATGAGGAGGCCAACATCGCGGCCCTGGCCGAGAAGACCGCCGGGGTGCTCAAGCGCATCGCCTCGCGCTATGAGGTGATCATTGTCAATGACGGCAGCCGGGACCGCACGGCCCAGGTGGCCGCCGGCCTGGCCAAGAAGGATAAGCACTTCCGCCTGGTCGACCACAAGTCCAACCAGGGCTATGGCGCGGCGGTGAAGAGCGGCTTCGCGGCCGCCAAGCTGGACTGGGTCTTCTTCACCGACGGCGATGGCCAGTTCGATGTGGCCGAGCTGGAGTCCTTTTTGCCGCTCATGGCGGGCCATGACCTGGTCATCGGCTACCGCATCAAGCGGGCGGATGCCCTGCAGCGCAAGCTGAATGCCTGGGCCTGGGGCACGCTGGTGCGCGGCCTCTTCGGCCTCAAGGGCGCGCGCGACATCGACTGCGCCTTCAAGCTCGTGCGCCGCGAGGTCTTCAGCCGCTTCCAGCTGGAGACCACCGGGGCCATGATCAGCACCGAGCTCTTGGTCAAGTCGCAGAAGAACGGCTACCGCATCGCCGAGCTGGGGGTGCATCACTATCCCCGCCGCGCCGGCCAGCAGACCGGGGCCAAGCTCTCGGTCATCGCCCGCGCATTCCGCGAGCTCTTCCATTACTCAGCCCAGTGGAAGAAGAAGGGCTATCGCTGAAGCCCTGGAGGAACATCGTGCGCCCTTGGCTCCTCATCCTGCTGCTGCTGCCCGCCGGGGCGCTGCCCGCCGTTGCCGCCGGCACCCTGGGCGCGGACGTGCTGCAGGAGCGCTTGAGCCCGCGCGGCGAGGCCATGGGCGGCGCCTACGCCGCGGTGGGCCAGGACCTGCAGGTGCTGGACTACGACCCGGCCGGCATGGCGGGCCTGGGGCGCATCGCCGTGGATTTCAGCCACATGGCCGCGGCCCTGGGCACCACCTATGACGACCTGGGCTATGCCCAGCCCTTCTCCTTCGGCGTCTTTGCCTTCACCGGCCTCTACCGCACCATGCCGGCCATCGACAATCCCGGGGCCGTGGATCCGCCGGTCTCCAACAACGACATGGTGCTGCAGCTGGCCTACGCCCACAAGCTGGCCTACTTCGCGCCCCAGCTCTTCACCGGCATCCTCTCCGATGCGGAGATAGGGCTGGGGCTCAAGTATATGAGCAGCCTGCTGGGCAGCCAGCAGGCCTACACCGGCGCCGCGGACATCGGCTTGCGCGCCACGGTCTATCCCAATGTGGCGGCCAGCCTGAGCCTGCTCAACCTTGGGCCGCCCATCAAGTACATCGATACCGCCGACCCCCTGCCGGCCAGCGCGCGCGCGGGCCTGGCCGGGGATTGGGCCCTCAGCAAGACCGACCATCTGGTGCTGGCCGCGGATGGCGAGGCTCTGGCGGACGGCACCACCCGCCTGCACTTGGGGGCTGAGAACCGCCTGGCCGACATCCTGGCCCTGCGGGCCGGCTACATCCTGGGCCAGGCCGGCGACCTGACCGGGCTGAGCCTGGGCATTGGCCTGGTGCTGGACCAGGACAGCCTGATGTTCCGGTTTGACTATGCCTATGAACCCCTCTATTATTCAGGGTTCTCGGCCATGGAGTCCCAGCAGGTGATCGGCTTGGGCCTGGGCTTTTAGCCTGTTCAAGGCTTGGTTGGGATAGCATGGGCCGGCAGCGCTGCCGGCCCTTCAGTTTGCGGGGCTTGGGCCCTTTGGAGGAATCGTGGAGATCTACAAGCGCCTGCTGCGCTATGCCTATCCCTACCGCTGGAAGATTGCGGCGGCCTTTGTCTGCAACGTGCTGGGCGGCCTCTTCAGCCTCTCCTCCATGGTGCTGATCAAGCCGGTCATCGACAAGATCTTCAACAACCCCGACCAGCAGGCGGTGGCGCGCTACATGGTGCTGCTGCCTTTGGCCATCATCGTGGTGATGGTCTTCAAGGGCCTCTTCAATTACCTGGGCGATGTGATCAACGGCACGGTGGGCAACAGCATCGCCGCCGACCTGCGCAAGCAGCTCTTCACCCACCTGCAGGGCCTGCCCTTGAGCTTTCACCAGCGCCAGCGCGGCGGCGAGCTGCTCTCGCGCTTCACCAGCGACATCGGCCTGATGCCCGGCGGCATCACCGACGTGCTGAGCAAGATCATCAAGTCAGGCTTCAACATCATCTTCTACCTGGCCGGCATCTTCTATATGGACTGGAAGCTGGCGCTGTGGGTGCTGATCGTCTTCCCGGTGGCCATCGGCCCGCTGCTCTACTTCGGCCGCCGCATCCGCAAGCATGTCTCCACCACCCAAGAGCGCCAGGCCGACCTGGTGAGCATGCTGCATGAGTCGCTGGCCGGGGTGCGGGTGGTGATGGCCTTTGGCATGGAGAAGGCCCAGGTGGAGCGCTTCACCGCGGTGGTGGAGCAGCACCTGGCGGCCATCATCAAGCAGGTGCGCATTGGCGCGCTCTCCGGCCCGGTGATGGAGGCCATCAGCGGCCTGGGCCTGGCCCTGCTCTTCTTCTTGGCCGGCACCCAGGTGCAGAACCATGGCATGACCGCTGGCACCTTTTTGGCCTTTGTGGGGCTGATCGCCTCGCTCTACCCCGAGATCAAGAACCTGAACGGCGTGAACCAGAGCGTGCAGACCTCGCGCTCAGCCGGCGAGCGCGTCTTCCAGGTGCTCGACACCCTCAATGACATCGTGGACGCCCCGGATGCGGCGCCGCTGCCGGAGATCCACCAGGCGCTGCGCTTTGAGAAGGTGGAGTTCCGCTACCACGTCGACACCCCGGTGCTCAAGGGCATAGACTTGGAGATCAAGGCCGGGCAGATGGTGGCGCTGGTGGGCCCCTCGGGCGGCGGCAAGTCCACGCTGGCCGACCTGGTGCCGCGCTTCATGGACCCCACGGCCGGCAAGGTGAGCATCGATGGCCGGGACTTGCGCGGCGTCACCTTGGAGAGCCTGCGCGGCCAGATCGGGGTGGTGACCCAGGAGACCTTCCTCTTCAACGACACCATCGCCGTCAACATCGGCTTCGGCCGGCCGGGCGCCAGCCAGGCGGAGATCGAGGGCGCGGCCCGCGCGGCCAACGCCCATGCCTTCATCCTGGAGCAGCCCCAGGGCTACCAGACCCGCATTGGCGACCGCGGCGCCCGGCTCTCGGGCGGCCAGCGCCAGCGCCTGGCCATCGCCCGCGCCATCCTCAAGAACCCGCCCCTGCTGATCCTGGACGAGGCCACCAGCGCCCTGGACACCGAGAGCGAGCGCGCGGTGCAGGAGGCGCTGGACCGCCTGATGGCGCGGCGCACCACCCTGGTGATCGCCCACCGCCTGAGCACGGTGCAGCACGCGGACAAGATCGTGGTGCTGGAGGAGGGCCGGGTGGTGGAGCAGGGCCGCCATGAGGAGCTGCAAGCCATGAACGGCCTCTACGCCAAGCTCCACAAGATGCAGTTCAGGGAGGGCTGAGCGTGGCGCGGGCAGTCTTTTTGGACCGCGATGGCACGGTCTCCGAGGAGATCGGCTACATCGGCCCCGAGGCCATGGCCAAGTATGCCCTCATCCCCGGCGCGGCGGAGGGCATCCGGCGCCTGCGCGCGGCAGGATACCTGGCCGTGCTGGTGACCAACCAGAGCGGGGTGGCGCGCGGCTACTATGCCGAAGCCCAAGTGCACGCCGTGCACGCCCGCTTGGCTGAGCTGCTGGCAGGGCAGGGCACGGCGCTGGACATGGTGCGCTATTGCCCCCACCACCCGCGCCCGCTCTCGGCGCCGGACAATGGGGAGATGGCCCCGGGCATGCGCGCCGCCCAGCCCGTGGCGGCCCTGGCCGTGGATTGCGCCTGCCGCAAGCCCAAGCCGGGCATGGCGCTGGATGCGGCGCGCGAGCTGGGCTTGGACCTGGCGCAGAGCTGGGTGGTGGGCGACAAGGCCGCCGACCTGGGGCTGGCCGCAAATGCGGGTTGCCGCGGCATCCTGGTTCTGACAGGATATGGGGTTAGCACCCTGGCCAAGCTGAGGGCCGAGGGCAGGGAGCCGGCTTGGGTGGCCCGCGACCTGGCCCAGGCCGCGGAGATGATCCTGGCCCAGGACAGGGAGGATGCCCGATGAACCTGAAGCCTTGGCAGTCCCTGCTCGCCAAGTTCTCCGGCAAGCGCGTGGCGGTGCTGGGCGACATGATGCTGGATGAGTACGTCTTCGGCGAGACCTCGCGCATCTCGCGCGAGGCGCCGGTGCTCATCCTCAAATATGGCCACACCGAGGTGCTGCCCGGCGGCGGCGCCAACCCGGTCAGCAACATCCACAGCCTGGGCGGCCAGGCCCTGCCCGTGGGCGTGGTGGGCGATGACGCCATGGGCGGCCGCCTGCGCGCCATCTTCGCCGCCAAGGGCATGGATGTGAGCGGCTTGGTGGAGGAGCCGGGCCGGGTGACGGCGGTGAAGACCCGCATCCTCGCCGGCGGCCACAACACCGCCAAGCAGCAGGTCATCCGCGTGGACCGGGCCGAGGAGCGCCCCATCAGCGCGGCCACCGAGCGCCGGGTGCTGGCCGCCCTGGACGAGCGCCTCAAGGCGGCCCAGGGACTCATCGTTTCCGACTATGGCAGCGGGCTGGTGACCGACAGGGTGCTGGCCCATGTCAATGCCCTGCGCAAGCGGCATCCGCGCCTGGTGATCTGCGTGGACTCGCGCTACCGGCTGATGGACTACCGCAACGTGACAGTGGTGACGCCCAACGAGACCGAGGCCGCCCCGGCCGCGGGCTTTGAGGAGTACAGCGAGGCCATGCTGCCAGAGATCGGCCGCCGCCTGCTCGCCACCACCCGGGCCTCCATGGCGCTGGTGACGCGCGGCAGCCAGGGCATGAGCCTCTTCCGCAAGGGCAGGCCCACCGCCAGCATCCCGGTGTGCGGCCCGCGCGAGATCGTGGATGTGAACGGCGCGGGCGACACAGTGGCGGCCGCCATGACCCTGGCCCTGGCCGCGGGCGCCAAGCCCGAGGCTGCCATGACCCTGGCCAATGCCGCGGGCGGCGTGGCCGTGATGCAGAGCGGCCCGGCCTCGGTGGCCCGGCCCCAGATCCTGGAGAACCTGGCCGCCCACTGGCGGTGAGCGCAAGAGGAGGATGGATGAGACAGCGCGCCCTAGGCGAGACCGGGCTCTTTGTGCCGGAGCTGGGCCTGGCCCTGGCCAGCCTGGCCCGCACGGGCCTCTTTGCCATGCCCGATGCCGAAGTGGTGGAGCTGCTGCGCCGCAGCCTGGACCGCGGGGCATCGCTGTTCGCCGCTGGCCGCTTCTGCGGCGAGGGCCGGGCGCTGCGCCTGCTGGGCGCAGCCCTCAAGGGCCAGGTGGGGGGCCAGGTGGCCCTGCGCCTGGGCCGCGATGCCGAGACCTGCCGCCGCTTCGGGCCCCAGGAGCTGGCCGGGGACTTGGAGGCCGCGCTCAAGGCCCTGGGCCGGCCGCGCACGGACCTGCTGGTGCTGGATCGCCCGCCGGCTGACATGCTGGAGGGCCTCAGCCAGGCCGCGCAAGCCCTGGTGAAGGCCGGCAAGGCGGGCGCCTGGGGCGCCCGCGTCACGGACGAGGCCGCGGGCCGCGCCTGGCTCAAGGCCCCGGGCCTGGGCTTTTTGGAGGCCACGCTCAACGCCATGGACAGCAGCCTGGCCAGCTTGGGGCCGCTGGCCGCGCAAGCAGGCAAGGGCCTGCTGGCCGCCTCGCCCCTGGCCGGCGGATGGCTGGCAGGGCACCACAAGGCCGGCTTCTTGGACCTGCCCCATCTCGGCCTGGCGCCCGAGCAGGAGGCGGACCTGGCCCGCCGCAGCGCCGCAGCGCGGCTTGAGGGCACGCCGGGCGCCACCCGCGCCCAGGCCGCCCTGCAGTGGGCCCTGGCGCAGCCGGGCGTCAGCTGCGTGCTCTGCGGCGCCCGCACCCCGGCCCAGCTGGAGGACGCGGTGACCGCGGCCGCGGCCCTGGCGCCCGTGGCCTGAGGAGGCCGGCTTGGCAGAGAAGAATCCCAAGTTCATGCCGCGCGAGCGGCTGGCCGCGGTGCTGCGGCGCCTCAAGGCCCAGGGCAAGATTGTGGTCTTCGCCAACGGCTGCTTTGACCTGCTGCACGTGGGGCACCTGCGCTACCTCAAGGGCAGCAAGGCCCTGGGCGACGTGCTGGTGGTGGCGCTCAACACCGACGCCGGCATCCGCAAGATCAAGGGCCCCAGCCGGCCGCTGATGCCGCTTGCGGAGCGCCTGGAGCTGGTGGCGGCCCTGCAATGCGTGGATTATGTGACCAGCTTTGGCGAGGCCAAGGCTGAGAAGACCTTGAAGATCCTGCGCCCGGACATCCAGGCCAAGGGCACTGACTACACCCTGGAGAGCGTGCCCGAAGCCGCGCTGATGCGCTCGCTGGGCGGCAAGGTGGCCATCGCCGGCGATGCCAAGGACCACAGCACCACCGACCTGGTGGCGAAGATCAAGAAGGCCTATCGATGAAGGTGCTGGTGGTCCGCAACGACCGCCTGGGCGACATGCTGCTGGCCCTGCCCGCGGCCCGGCTGCTCAAGCAAGCCGGGCATCAGGCGGCCCTGCTGGCCTCGCCCTACACGGCGCCGCTGGCGCGCCGCTCGCCGGACCTGGACCTGGTGCTGGAGGACGGGCCCGGCATCCTGCCGCGGCTCAAGGCCCAGGCCTTTGACGCCGCCCTGGTGCTGTGGGCCAAGCCGCGCAACGCCTGGCTCTGCCTGGCCGCCGGCATCCCGGCGCGGATCGGCATCTCGGGCCGCTGGCACTCCCTGCTCTACAGCCGCCGGCTTGGCCTGCGCCGCTCGCGCGGAGAGCGGCATGAGAGCGAGCTCAACGCTGATTTCGCCCGCGCCCTGGGCATCGGCGCCGGCGAGGCCCCGCCCCCGCGCCTGGCCCTGCTGGATGCGGACCGCGCTGAGGCGGATGCCTGCCTGGATTCCCTGGGCCTGCTCCAAGGCCCCGGCCCGCTGGTGATGCTGCACCCTGGCATGGGCGGCTCAGCCCTGAACTGGGCGGCGGCGCATTATGCCGAGCTGGCCGCGGCCCTGCGGGCCCGCTTGGGCGCCCGCGTGCTCTTCACGGGCGGCCCGGCTGAGCGGCCCGGCCTGGCGGCCCTGGCCGGCTCAGCGCCCGGCGCCCAGGCGCTGGACCGCGACCTGAGCCTGCCGGCCTTTGCCGCGCTCTTGAGCCGGGCCCGGCTCTTCGCCTCGGGCTCCACCGGGCCCATGCACGTGGCCGCGGCGGTGGGCGCGCCCACGCTCAGCTTCTTCCCGCCCGTGCTGCCCATGTCGCCCCTGCGCTGGGCATCGCGCGGCAGCCTGCGCCAGGTCTTGAGCCCTTCCGGGCTGGGCATCACCTGCCCGCGCTGCCGCGGGCAGGCCTGCCCCTTCTTTGACTGCATGGACCGCATCACGGTGGAGGGCGCCGTGGCGGCTGCCGAGGTGCTGCTAAAATGATCCGATCCATGACCGGCTATGGCCGGGGCGAGGCTGCTTTGGGCGCGCGGCGCTTTGTGGTGGAGCTCAAGAGCGTGAACAGCCGCTTCTTGGAGCCCGGCTTCAAGCTGCCCCAGGGCCTGTGGGCGCGCGAGGCCGAGGCGCGGCAGAGCATCGCCAAGCGCGTCTCGCGCGGCAAGCTGGATGTCTTCATCCGCGACCTCTCCGAGAGCCAGCAGCAGGAGGCCCGGGTGGGCGTGGATGCCAGCCTGGCCAAGGCCTACCTGGCGGCGCTCAAGCAGCTCAAGAAGGCCCTCAAGAGCCGGGAGAGCATCCGCCTGGACCAGGTGGCGCGCTATCCCGGCGTCATCCACCAGGAGGACCAGGCGGGCGGCCTGGCCGAGGCCCCGGCCGATGATGCCGAGGCCTGGGCCTGCCTCAGCAAGGCCCTGGATGCCGCCCTGGATTCGCACGATGCCTCGCGCCAGCGCGAGGGCCAGGCCCTGGCGGATGAGCTTCAGGAGCGCCTGGCCGAGAGCCTGCGCCTGCTCGCGGCCATCGAGGCCCGCAACCGCGAGATGGTGCCGGCCCAGCGAGAGCGCCAGCACCAGCGCCTCAGCGAGGCCCTGGACCGCCTCGCGCCGGATGACCCGCGCCTGGTGATGGAGGCGGCCCTGCTGGCCGACAAGGCCGACATCCGCGAGGAGCTGGTGCGCTTTCGCGCCCATGTGGCCGAGTTCCGCCGCCTGCTGGCCGAGGGGGGCGCGGTGGGCAAGCGCCTGGACTTCCTCTGCCAAGAGCTGCAGCGCGAGGCCAACACCGCGGGCAGCAAGAACCCGGACGCGGCCCTGGCCCACCTGGTGGTGGAGCTGAAGGGCCAAGTGGAGAAGCTCAAAGAGCAGGTGCAGAACCTTGAGTAGAGCGGCCCTCATCCCCAAGCCCAAGCGGCGCGCCTTTTTGATGGTCCTCTCCTCGCCCAGCGGCGGCGGCAAGACCAGCGTCTGCGCCGAGCTCTTGGCGCGCCTGCCCTGGCTGAAGCGCTGCGTCACAGCCACCACCCGGCCGCCAAGGGCCGGCGAGCGGGACGGGGTGGACTACTGGTTCCTGAGCCGCCCGGCCTTTGAGCAGCGGCTCAAGCGCGGCGAGTTCTTCGAGCACGCCGAGGTGCACGGCAACCTCTACGGCACCCCCATGCGCGAGGTGGAGAGGAGCCTCAAGGCCGGGCAGTCGCTGGTGCTGGTGATCGATGTGCAGGGCGCGGCCCAGGTGCGCCGGCGCAAGAAGGACGCGGTGACGGTCTTCCTGCTGCCGCCCTCCTTGAGCGAGCTCAAGCGCCGCCTGGCCGGGCGGGGCACGGATGCCGCCGAGGTGGTGCGGCGCCGCCTGGCCGATGCCGGCGGCGAGCTGGCGCGGGCCGGGGAGTACCAGTATTGGGTGGTGAATGACCGCTTTGAGAGGGCGGTGGAGCAAGCGGCGGCCATCGCCGTGGCAGAGAGCTTGCGCCGGCATTGACGCCGGCGCCAAGGGCAGGGCAGGCAACCAACGAGGAGAGAAAAATGGCAATGGAGGACTTCCGCAAGGTCAACCGCTACATGGGCGTCATCATGGCGGCCCGCCGGGCCAGGGAGCTCAACGAGGGCGTCAATTTCACGCCCGAGATGGAGGGCCACAAGATCACCACCCTGGTGCTGGATGAGTACTACGAGGGCAAGCTGGGCCCCGAGCCCGAGACCCGGTCCAAGGCCGGCAAGGAGTAGCGCATGCCCGAGGCGCCCGAGATCCTGGTGGGGGTGGGGGCTTCCATCGCGGCCTACAAGGCCTGCGACGTGGTCTCGGCCCTGCGCAAGCGCGGGGCCGGCGTGACCGTGCTGCTCACGCGCAACGCCCCCCGCTTTGTGGCGCCGCTGGCCCTGGCCACCTTGAGCGGCCGGCCGGTGGGCCTGGACCTCTTTGACGAGCCCGCCGCCTGGGGGGTGGGCCACATCACCCTGGCCAAGCGGGCGCGCGCCTTTGTCATCGTGGGCGCCACCGCCGACCTCATCGCGCGCCTGGCCGCCGGCATGGCCGATGACTTTGTCACCACCTGCGCCCTGGCCACCCGCGCGCCGCTGCTGATCGCTCCGGCCATGAACACGGCCATGTGGGAGCACTCGGCCACGGTGGCCAACCTGGCCCTGCTCAAGAGCCGCGGGGCCCTGGTGGTGGAGCCGGCTGAGGGCCTGCTCGCCTGCGGCGACCTGGGCAAGGGGCGCCTGGCCGAGGCCGGGGAGATCATCGCGCAGGCCTGGGCGCTGGCCACGGTCGGCGCCGCGCCGCAAGGCGCGCTCAGGGGCCTGCCGGTGGTGGTGACCGCCGGGCCCACCCGCGAGCCGCTCGACCCGGTGCGCTTCATCAGCAACCCCAGCAGCGGCAAGATGGGCTATGCGCTGGCGCGGGCCTTCGCGGCCGCGGGCGCCAAGGTCACGCTCATCAGCGGGCCGGTGGCGCTCGCCGCGCCCGAGGGCGTGGCCCTGCGGCAGGTCACCACCGCCCTGGAGATGCTGGCAGCCGCCCGCGCGGCCTTCAAGGCCTGCCGGGTCTACGTGTCCGCCGCCGCGGTCTCCGACTTCCGCCCGGCGCAAGCCTCCGCATCCAAGGTGAAGAAGGACGGCAAGCCCCAGGCCCTGCGCCTGCTGCCCAACCCCGACATCCTCAAAGAGCTCTCCCGCGCCAAGGGCTCACGCATCCTGGTGGGCTTCGCGGCCGAGACCGACGACCTGCTCAAGAACGCCGCCGCCAAGCTCAAGGCCAAGCAGCTCGACCTGCTGGTGGCCAATGCCGTGGGCGGCGAGGGCCAGGGCTTTGCCGCGGACGACAACGAGGCCTGGCTGCTGGCCCCGGGCCAGGCCCCGCGCCATCTGCCCCGCCAGAGCAAGGACAGCCTGGCCCAGGCCATCGTGCAGGCCGTGGCCCTCAAGCTGAAGAGGGCCTGATGGACAGGCAGGCCCTGCGCCAGGAGCTGGCCGGGCTGGCCGCGGATGCCAGCAAGCTGGTGCAGGCCCGCCGCGCCCTGGGCGAGGCCAGGGTGCTGCTCAACCGCCCCCTGCCGCCCGGCCGGGGCGAGGAGCTGCCCGCCGGGCCTTCGCCGCTGCTGGAGAGCGCGCTGGCCGACCAGGCCCCTGCTGACCCCAAGCCCCAGCCGCCATGGGCCTCGAGCTTGGAGGCCTTCAGCCTGCAGGTGCGCGGCTGCCGCTGCTGCGGCTTGGCGGCCAAGCGCCGCCACCTGGTCTTTGGCGAGGGCGACCCCCGCGCCCAGGTGGCTTTTGTGGGCGAGGCCCCCGGCGCCGCCGAGGATGAGCAGGGCCGGCCCTTCATGGACCCGGCCGGCCAGCTGCTGGACAAGATCATCTCCGGCATGGGCCTGCAGCGGCCCCAGGTCTACCTCTGCAGCCTGGTCAAGTGCCGGCCGCCCCTGAGCCGCGAGCCAGGTGCCGCTGAGCTGGCCGCCTGCCGGCCCTATCTCGAGCATCAGCTGGGCCTCATCAAGCCCCGGGTCATCGTGGCCCTGGGCCGCCTGGCCGCCCAGGCCCTCACCGGCCGCAGCGAGGGGCTGGCCGAGCTGCGCGGCCAAGACCACCGCTGGCGCGGCGCGCTGCTGGTGCCCACCTACCACCCCGCGGCCCTGCTGCATGATGAGGCGCTCAAGCGGCCGGTGTGGGAAGACATGAAGCGGGTGCTCAAGGCCCTGCAGCAGCCGGAGAGTTGAAGCCAAAGCCGCCTGACCGCGGCTTTTTTGGTTTTGAGAGCAGGGAGCAGCCCATGCACGCCCAAGTCGCCTTTGACCTGCCATTGGACCGCGCGTTCGACTACCTGGTGCCCGAGGGCATGGCCCTGGCGCCGGGCCAGCGCGTGCTGGCGCCCTTTGGCCGGCGCCATCTGCAGGGCGTGGCGGTCTCCCTCAATGAGCCGGAGCGCCGCCAGGGCATCAAGGCCCTGGAGCGGGTGCTGGACCCGGCGCCAGTGGCCTCGCCCGCCATGCTCGAGTTCACGCGCTGGCTGGCCGACTACTATCTCTGCGGCTGGGGCGAGGCCCTGGCCCTGGCCCTGCCGCCCCAGCACAGCGCCCGCCAGCAGGCCTTCATCGCCGCGCCGGGCCGCGAGGCCCTGCTGGCGGCCGCGGCCGGGCTTGCCGCCCGCCAGGCCCGCTCCAGAGCGGCCCTGCTCGAGCTGGCTGAGAGCGGCTCGGCCGCCCTGAGCGACCTGCAGGCCCAGGGCCTCTCGCCCCTGCTGCTCAAGAGAGGGCTGGCCGAGGGCTGGCTCAAGAGGCAGAGCCGCCCCATCGCGGCCGCGGCGGGACAGGGAGGGGCGCTGGCCTTGGCCAGCGTGCCGCCCCAGCTCACCCCGGCCCAGGCCGCGGCCGTGCTGGCCGTCGGCGGCGCGCTCAAGGCCGGCCAGGGCGGCGGCTTCCTGCTGCACGGGGTCACCGGCAGCGGCAAGACCGAGGTCTACCTGCATGCCCTGGCCCAGGCGCTGGGCCAGGGCGGCTCGGCCATAGCCCTGGTGCCAGAGATCAGCCTCACGCCCCAGACCCTGGCCCGCTTCAATGGCCGCTTCCCGGGCCTGGTGGCGGTGCTGCATTCCGGCCTGTCGGCCGCCGAGCGCGCCGAGAACTGGCGCCTGCTGGCCAGCGGCCAGCGCCGCGTGGCCTTGGGGCCGCGCAGCGCCCTGTTCGCGCCGCTCAAGGGCCTGCGCCTGATCGTGGTGGACGAGGAGAGCGAGCCCAGCTACAAGCAGGAGAACCCGCCCCGCTACCACGCCCGCGACGCGGCCCTGGTGCGGGGCCGGCTGGAGAGGGCGGTGGTGCTCTTGGGCTCGGCCACGCCCAGCTTTGAGAGCTGGGCCAATGCCAGGGCCGGCAAGCTCAGCCTGCTCAGCCTGCCGGGCCGGGTTGGGGCGAGCGGCATGCCCAGCACCCGCCTGCTCGACCTGGGCCAGCGCAAGGACGCCAGTGAGCCGCTGCTGCCCGCGCTGGAGGCTGAGCTGGAGGCGCGGCTGAAGTCCGGCGAGCAGAGCCTGCTCTTCCTCAACCGGCGCGGCTTCGCCCCGGCCCTGGTCTGCGTGAAGTGCGGCAGCGCCCTGCAGTGCCCGCATTGCAGCATCGCCCTCACCTTCCACAAGCACAGCCCCGCGGGCGGGGCCGATGCGCGGGGCTGGCTGCTCTGCCATCTCTGCGGCCATGGCCGCCGGCCGCCCCAGGCCTGCCCCGAGCCCAAGTGCGGGGGCTTGCTGCGCGTGCAGGGCACCGGCACCCAGCGCCTGGAGGAGGAGCTGGCGCGCCGCTTCCCGCGCGCGCGCATCCGCCGCGTGGACCGCGACACGGCCCAGGCCCGCGGCTTCCACCAGAGCCTGGGAGAGGCCATGCACGCCGGCGATGTGGACGTGCTGGTGGGCACCCAGATGATCGCCAAGGGCCTGGACTTCCCCAACCTGACCCTGGTGGGCGTGGTCAACGCCGATGCCAGCCTCAACTTCCCCGACTTCCGCGCCGCGGAGCGCACCTTCCAGCTGCTGGTGCAGGTGGCCGGCCGCGCCGGCCGCGCCGACAAGCCCGGCTTGGTGCTGGTGCAGACCTTGAGGCCCGAGCACCCCTGCCTGCTGGCCGCCGCCAAGCAGGATTTCGCGGCCTTCTTCGAGGAGGAGCACCTGGAGCGCAAGGCCCTGGGCTACCCGCCCTACGGCCGGCTGGCGGCCCTGCTCTTGCGCAGCCGCGACAAGGCCAAGGCCCAGGCCGCGGCCGACAGCCTGGGCCAGGCCCTGCAGGCCCTGGCCCAGAGCCTGAAGGAGCCTGGGCTGGAGGTGATGGGGCCGGCGCCCTCGCCCCTGGTGGAGGTGAAGGGCTGGTGGCGCTACCGCCTGCTCATCAAGTGCCCCAGCCACCAGGGCCTGCACCGCCTGCTCAAGCAGGGGCTGGCCGCCTGGCAGGCCCCCCATGGCGCGTCCCTGGCCGTGGATGTGGACCCCATGAGCTTCCTCTAACCATGGGGGCGGTTCTGTGCTATCCTTTGAGAAAGCTCCTCTGCCACAAGGAAAGAACATGCCCCTGATGCCCATCCGGGTCTATGGAGACCCGGTCTTAAGCCAGAAGGCCAAGCCCGTGGACCCCGCCGACCCCGCGCTGCCCGGCCTGGTGAAATCCATGCTCGAGACCATGGTGGCGGCCCGCGGGGTTGGCCTGGCCGCCAACCAGGTGGGCCTGGCGCTGGCCGTGGTGGTCATCAACACCAGCGGCGGCGAGGACCCGGCCGCCGACCTGGTGCTCTTGAACCCGCAGGTGCTCGAGCTCTCGGGCGAGGTGGAGGAGGAGGAGGGCTGCCTCTCGCTGCCCGATCCGGCCTCTGAGGATGACTCCCCCATCCGGGCCAAGGCCCGGCGCGCCTCCTTCTGCCGCGCCAAGGCCCAGGGCCTGGACGGCAAATGGTTCGAGGTGGCTGGCGACGGCACCCTGGGCAAGGCCCTGCAGCATGAGATCGACCACTTGAACGGCATCCTCTTCATCGACCGGGTGAGCCTGGCCCGCAAGGCCCTGCTCTCCGGCAAGCTCAAGGCGCTCAAGCGCCGCAGCCAGGGGAACAAGGCGTGAGCCTGCGCGTCGCCTTCTTGGGCACCGCCGAGTTCGCCGTGCCGGCCCTCAAGGCGCTTAAGGCCCAGGGCTTCGACATCCCCCTGGTGGTGAGCCAGCCCGACCGCCCGCGCGGCCGCGGGCACCAGCTAAAGCCCACGCCGCTCAAGGCCGCGGCGCTGGAGCTGGGGCTCAAGGTCTTCCAGCCCCAGCGCATCCGCGAGCCCGAGGCCCTTGAGCGCCTGGCCGCGCTAAAGCTGGACGCCCTGGCCGTGGTGGCCTATGGGCAGATCCTGCCCCAGGCCCTGCTCAGCCTGCCGCGCCTGGGCGCCGTCAATCTGCACGCCTCCCTGCTGCCGCGCTGGCGGGGCGCCGCGCCCATCGAGTGGGCGCTGGCCGAGGGCGATGCCGAGACCGGGGCCTGCACCCAGCGCATGGCCTTGAAGCTGGATGCCGGCGACGTGCTGCTCACCGAGCGCTGCGCCATCGGGGATGAGGATGATGCCGCCAGCCTGACAGAGCGCCTGGCCGGCTTGGGGGCGCCCCTGCTGGCGCGCACCCTGCTGGGCCTGGCTTCGGGCAAGCTCGAGCCCAAGCCCCAAGACGAGGCCCAGGCCACCTACGCCCGCCTGCTCACGCGCGCGGATGGCGAGGCGGACTTCAGCCAGCCCGCGGCCGCGCTCTGCCGCCGCTGCCGGGCCTTCGCCAGCCGCATCGGCTTCCATGCCCGCACCGAGGGCGGCCTGGCCCTCAAGCTGCACCGGGTGCTCCCCGGGCCCGCCGCGGCCAGCCAGCCTGGCACCCTGCTGGCGGCCGGGGCGCAGGGCTTGCAGGTGGCCTGCGGCCAGGGCCAGTCGGTGCTGCTGGCCCGCCTGCAGCCCGAGGGCGGGCGCAGCATGGACGCCGGGGAGTTCCTGCGGGGCCACCGCCTGGCCCTGGGTTCGCGGTTCCAAACGCCCGGGGCATGAGCCCCGCGGATCAAGGGAGGTGCCATGGAGGATGCCAAGCTCAGCATTGAGTCCCCAGAAGGCAGCGAGAAGCGACGCCACCAGCGGGTGAGCCTTGAGGTGGCCGTGAAGTACAAGGTCATCAACCGCAAGCTGCTGCGCGAGATCGTGGACCAGCGGCCCTTCTTGGATGACGGCAAGACCATCAACATCAGCCTCTCGGGCGTCTCGCTGATCACCAGCGTGGCGCTCACCAAGGGCGACTTCTTGAAGCTGGAGATGGGCCTGCCCGACAGCGAGAAGGTCACCCGGGCCCTGGCCGAGGTGATGTGGAGCGGGCCCGATGCCGCCAGCGGCAGGTTCAGCGCCGGCATCCGCTTCCTCATCATCCTCAACGAGGCTGATGAGCACAGCGTCAAGCGCTTCATCATGGCGCATGGGGGCCGGGGATGACCATGCAGAGCGCGCATCTTTCCATCGAGAAGCGCCGCCACCCCCGCGTGGACATGAAGGTGCCGGTGCGCTTCAAGGTCATCAACCGGGGCGCGGAGCGCGAGCGCATCCTGGCCGAGGCCCGCGACCAGGGCTCCACCACCAACCTGAGCACCGGCGGGGTGGCCCTGCGCACCACCGAGGCGCTCAAGATGAGCGACCTCATCAAGCTCGAGATAGAGCTCAGCGGGCGCGACCGGGTCATCCGCACCTTCGCCGAGGTGATGTGGGTGGTGCAGGACAAGGATGGCAAGGGCCGGGAGGCCGGCCTGCAGTTCTTGGCAGTCAAGACCGCAGATGAGGACCTGCTGAGCGTCTTCGTGATGAACCTTCTGAAAGGGCAATGACATGAACGGCTTCAAGACCTTCGCGCTGATGTTCGGGCTGATGCTGGTGCTGCTCTTCATGGGCGCCCTGCTGCGCCTGAGCGATGGCGGCATGCTGCTGCTGCTGCTCTTCGGCCTGGGGTTCAACTTCATCATGTACTGGTTCTCCGACAAGCTGGTGCTGATGAGCTATGGCGCCCAGCCCCTCAAGGAGGCGGACGCCCCTGAGCTCTTCCGCAGCGTGCGCAACCTGACCACCAAGGCCGGCATGCCCATGCCCCGCCTCTACCTCATCGATTCTGACGCCCCCAACGCCTTTGCCACCGGCCGCAGCCCGGAGCACGCGGTGGTGGCGGTGACCCGCGGCATCCTGGGCCTGCTGGACCGCGAGGAGATGGAGGGCGTGCTCTCGCATGAGCTCTCCCATGTGCGCAACCGCGACATGCTCATCAGCACCCTGGCCGCCGGCCTGGCCAGCGTCATCACCTGGCTGGCCCACATGGCCGGCTGGGCCGCCCTGCTGGGCGGCGTGGGCGGCGGCCGCGACAATGACCGCCGCGACAGCGCGGTCACCGGGCTGCTGCTGATGATCCTGGCGCCCATCGCGGCCATGCTCATCCAGATGGCCATCTCGCGCTCGCGCGAGTACCAGGCCGACCGCAGCGGCGGCCAGCTGACGGGCCGGCCCCAGGACCTGGTGCGCGCCCTGCGCAAGATATCCAGCGGCATCGCCCGCACCGAGCCGCTGGAGGGCGCCCGGCCCGAGACCGCCCATCTCATGATCGCCAACCCCTTCACGGGCGGCGGCCTGAGCGCCCTCTTCAGCACCCACCCGCCCATGGAGAAGCGCATCGCGGCTTTGGAAGCCCTCGATCGCGAGATCCGCCAGGGCCTGGCCTGAGGCCCATGGAAGCCACCCCCGCACAGAGCCAGAGGCAGGGCTCCCCTGCCGCGCCCGGCGCCCACGCCGCCCATGCCGCCCCCAGCCGCCCGCCCACCGCGCGCGAGCTGGCCCTGCGCGTGCTGGTGAAGGTCGAGTCCTCGGACATGCGCGCCAAGGAGCTGCTGGACGAGCAGCTCAAGCGCAGCCAGCTCTCCGCCGAGGACGGCGGCCTGATGACCGAGCTGGTGTATGGCACGGTGCGGGCCATGGCCCGGCTGGATTACACCCTCTCCAAGGTCTGCCACCGGCCCCTGGAGAGCCTCTCGCCCTGGGTGCGCAACGACCTGCGCCTGGCCATCCACCAGATCCTGGACCTGGACCGGGTGCCGGATTCGGCCGCCGTGGACACCGCGGTGGAGATGGCGCGCGGCTTCGGGCACGAGGGCATCGTCAAGTTCGTCAACGGCGTGCTGCGCGAGGCCTGCCGCCTGAAGGCCGAGAAGAAGCTGCCGCCCCTGCCCCTGGACCCGGTGGCGGCCCTGGCCATCGAGACATCGCATCCCCAGTGGCTGGCCGAGCAGTGGTCCCAGCGCTGGGGCTTTGAGCGCGCCCGCGAGCTGCTGCTGGCCAACAACCAGGCCCCGCCGCTGACCCTGCGCAGCAACCCCCTCAAGATCGGGCGCGACGCCCTGCTCGGCCGGCTGGCCGCGGCGCCGCCAGCGCTCCCACAGACCGATCACGCCGTCGGGCGACCAGAACACGATGACGAGGAAGCCGAGGCCGATCAGCAGGCGGAAGCCGTTGCCGTCGAGCCCGACGTCG
>Ga0181516_10001202_pt1 | contig 20385 bp, 13 predicted proteins | sample PEATcosm2014_Bin_25_FD_121104 | JGI IMG/M metagenome (GOLD analysis project Ga0181516, IMG submission 121104) | Peatland microbial communities from MTU Mesocosm Facility, Houghton, MI, USA - PEATcosm2014_Bin01_10_metaG | ecosystem: Environmental > Terrestrial > Soil > Wetlands > Peat | place... | reverse complement strand
TAGCGGAGATCCAGCATCTCCAGGGTCAACTCGCCGCCAGCCACCACGAACGGTCGCTTGCATGGCACCCAGCGTGCGTCCAACGCCTGGCTGCGCAGAATCGACGGCATCGCTGCCTCCGGAGCAGCAATCGGAACATGGACCCCGGGATCGAAGACGCGGATGAGCTGGCCCTCCACAACAATGGCATACGGAATGTAGATCATGTCCTGAAACACATTGGCCAGGCGCAGCGCAAAGGTGGTCTTGCCGTTACCGGGAGGTCCATACAGGAGAATGGCGCGGCCAGAGTTCAACGCCGGACCGGCCTGTTCCACCAGGCCGTTGTCCACGGCCAGATCGGCCAGGCTGCGGCGAACCCTGTCGAAGGTGACGATTTCGTTCGTGATCTTCTGCAGGTTCACCCGCTCGATGTACTCCTCCAGGGTTACGGGCGCCGGTCCGGTGTATTGCGTGCGCTGTAGCGCGTCGATGGCCCATCGTTTGCCCTCGTCGGTCAGGGAGTAGTTCATGGCGGCTGAGTTGTCCGCGCGAATGCTCCGGGCATACATCAGCTTCCGGTCTGTCGCAAGGCGAATCAGTTGGGCAACCAGTCCGGCGGGCAGTTTGATGGCATCGCCGAACTCGCGGCTCGACTCCAGCCGCCAACTGTATATCTGCTTGATGAACAAGCTCAACAGCTCGGTCTCGTCGATCCCGGTGGCCTGTAGGCTCTCCGGCTCGACGGGCGTCTTGTGCAGGAAGGCGTCCAACGCCTCCTGGCTGATGTGGCCGGCCGCGACCAGATGCTCCCCAAACCTGCCGCCGAGCCGGGCCTGCAGTTCCAGCACATCGTTCATTTGTTCAGCGGTGATGAGCTTTGCCCGGACCAGAAGCTGGCCAAGCTCCATTCGAAGTGACATAGAAAGGACTCCAATGAAACAAGGATGCAGGGTAAGAAATCGGTCGTTCTCCGCGATTCTGACACGCCGCGTGGCAAACGGCTCCTACACCTTCAGGTCTTGCGCATCTGGGCGGAGCCATGGTAAGCGACCTGATCGGCGCTGCTTTGCCCATGTGGCGGAGCGGTGGCGCGCCTGCCCTTTTGCCTTCTTCTCACCGGTTTCGCAACCTCCCGTGGTGCAACCTGGGACAAATCGGTGAAATACTTGGTACGGTTCAAAAATATGGACACGTCCCGTGCGGGACTTGCGATCTGGAGCGTTTCATGGATAAGGGAAGTTGTGACATCGGATTGATTGGGTTGGCAGTCATGGGTCAGAACCTGGTTCTGAACATGAATGACCACGGCTACAAGGTAGCGGTGTTCAACCGCACCGTCTCGAAGGTGAATGACTTTATCGGCAACGAGGCGAAGGGCACCAAGGTGGTCGGCGCGCATTCTATGGAGGAGTTCTGCGGACTGCTGAAGTCTCCGCGCCGCGTGATGATCATGGTGAAAGCCGGCGATGTGGTCGACCAGACCATCGACCATGTGCTTCCCTACCTGGAAAAGGGCGACATCATCATCGACGGAGGCAACTCGCTGTTCACCGATTCCAACCGCCGCACCAAGGACCTCGCGGCCAAGGGCATTCTCTTCATCGGAACCGGCGTCTCCGGCGGCGAAGAGGGCGCGCGCTTTGGTCCGTCGATTATGCCAGGCGGCAATCCTGAGGCATGGCCGCATGTGAAGGAGATATTCCAGGCCATCTCCGCGAAGGTGGATGGCGGCGTTCCCTGCTGCGACTGGGTGGGCGAAGACGGCGCAGGCCACTACGTCAAGATGGTGCACAACGGCATCGAGTACGGCGACATCCAGCTCATCTGCGAGGCCTACCAGTTGCTGAAGGACGCGCTCGGCCTCACCGCGGACGAGCTGCACGACATCTTTGCCGAGTGGAACAAGGGCGAACTCGACAGCTATCTGATCGAGATCTCAACGACGATCTTCGCCAAGAAGGACGACGACGGGCTGCCGATGATCGATAAGATTTTAGACACCGCCGGCCAGAAGGGAACGGGCAAGTGGACCGCGATCTCCGCGCTCGATCTGGGCATGCCGCTGACGCTGATCGGCGAGAGCGTGTTTGCGCGCTGCCTGTCGGCGTTGAAGGACGAGCGCGTCGCAGCTTCCAAGGTGCTCGAGGGACCAGGCAAGACGCTGACCGTTGCCGACAAGAAACAGTTCATCGAGGACGTGCGCCGCGCGCTGTACTGCTCCAAGATGGTGAGCTACGCACAGGGCTACATGCTGCTGCGCGCCGCGGAGAAGGACCAGGGCTGGCACCTGAACATGGGCGGCATCGCGCTGATGTGGCGCGGCGGCTGCATCATCCGCAGCGTCTTCCTGGGCGACATCAAGGCCGCCTTCGACAAGAACCCCGACCTCACCAACCTGCTGCTGGACGACTTCTTCTCCAGCGCGCTGAATAAGTACCAGGCTAGCTGGCGGAAGGCGATTGTGCATGCCATCGAAATCGGCGTGCCCACGCCGGCCTTCTCCACCGCGCTGGCTTTCTATGATGGATACCGCACGGAGCGTCTGCCGGCCAACCTGCTGCAGGCGCAGCGTGACTTCTTTGGCGCGCATACCTACGAGCGGGTGGACAAGCCGCGCGGCGAGTACTTCCACACCAACTGGACGGGTCGTGGCGGACGCGTGTCCTCGACCACCTACAACGCATAGGTCCTTGCAGCACAAAAGGAAGAGCCAGCTTCGCGGACGCGAGGCTGGCTCTTCCGATTTCTGGACGGACTTGAACCGCGATATTGCTTAGGGATGGATCTTCTGCCACGCATCCCAGGTGTAGATGGCGACGATGACGACTGCGATGACTGCGGACAGCGAGCCGACAATGCGGATGTAGGGCATCAACCGGTTGACCTTGCGAACAATGGAGGTCTGCTGCTGCTGCTCGTTGGCATTGATGTCGGCAAGGAAGAGCTGGTTCTCTTCGTAGCGGGTGATGGTGGCGTTGTAGGCGAGCAACGCGAGGAACAAGCCTGTCAAGACAGCCCAAATGACGATCATTACCGGTAGTGCGCTCATCATGGGAAGCCTCCAGGTCAGGGGGATGAAAGGACTGCAACCGGGAGCCGAAATCTGCACGCATCGGATCATTCACGCGTCGTTTGCGGCTACCGTAGATCAGCATGATACGCCCGCGCGGAGAGCTAATCTACAGCAAAATTGTGCCCCGTACCACCGTCGGCGACAGTCCGCATGCGGGTTTCAGTGGGTGAAGGCAGCGCGCAGAACCAGGGCGGTCGCGCCCAGCAGCGCCAACACGGCCATCAGCATGAGGGCGATGACTCGACCGGCTTTCGCCTCGGCTTGTGGCGTTGGCTGAGTGATGCCGAAGGTGTTGACGAACAGCCGAACTACGGCGGTAAGCGGGTTCATACGATATTCGATTCCGGAAGGGCGCTGCTGGATGCGGATTCAACTGCATCCGGGCGGAATCGGGGTACATCCAACCATCGAGAGCGGAATTGCTTGCCACGACCAGTTTGGTCGCATATACTGGAGATGCAGGAATCAAAAGGAGATTGTCCATGTCTACCGCAACCGTTACCCCTGAAGTCGTCACTGGCACGCCAAAGTCGATGCCAGTCAACCTGACACCGGCAGCTATCACCAAGGTGAAGGAGATTATGGCGACACAGGACCCGATCCCCGCCGGGCTGCGGATTGGCGTGGTGGGCGGAGGCTGCTCGGGCTTCCAGTACTCCATGTCGTTTGAGAATCAGAGCGGCATGATGGACAAGGTCTACAATTTTGGCGACCTGAAGGTGTTTCTGGACGCGACCTCCGCGATGTACCTGAAGGACTGCACGGTGGACTACGTGGAGACGCTCGAAGCGGCCGGGTTCAAGTTTGAGAACGCCGCGGTCAAGAGCACCTGCGGATGCGGGTCTAGCTTCAGCGTCTAGTTCCGGCTTAGGCTTCACCGATCGAAGGCACCCTTGCGAGGGTGCCTTTGTTGTTTCCAGCCGCATAACCGGACTGCGAGGAGAATGGCGAGGTATCGCTTTCCGGCGTCGATGCCGTCGCGGCCTGTAGTGCCCTCACGTGCGGACGGAGAGGTATGCTGGTGACGCTGGGAATTTGGCGGCTGCCGCGCAGCGACCGAGGAGTGGACGTGCGGATGACAGAAGTGCGCGTGTTGGCGGGGCTGGCAATTGCGGCGGCCTGGATGGCAGCGCAGGGGTTCGCGCAGACTGCAACGCCCGCCGCGGCAACGGCGCCGTCGGTACCGGCAGCGTCGCAGCCAGGGGCCGCGGGGACTGCGCAGCGCCGAGGGTTGGGCCCAGCCATAGGAGTGCCCGTGCTGGGGATGCCCGGTGTTCACGACCCATCGACCGTGGTGCGGTTCCACGGCAAGTACTATGTGTACACGACGGGGAGGGGCGCATCGTTCCTCTCGTCGCCGGACGGGGAGACGTGGACGCGCGAAGGAAGCGCATTCGAGAAGATTCCCGACGAGGTGCATACGCTCTCGCCGAAGAACGACGGCATGGGAGTGTGGGCGCCGGACATTGTGCGAGTGGACGGCAAGTTCTACCTCTACTATGCGGTGTCGGCGTGGATGTCGTTCCAGTCGGCTGTGGCGATGATGTCGAACACGGTGCTGGACCCGAAGGACCCGGCATACAAGTGGGTGGACGGCGGCGTTGTAGCGAGTTCGGACGGCGTGGAGGACCTGAATGCCATCGATCCGGGTGTGATCCATGCGCCCGATGGCACACTGTGGCTGTGCTATGGGTCGTATCACGGGACCATTGACCTGGTGCAACTGGACCCCAAGACGGGACAGCGGATTGCGCCGAAGTCGCCAGGAACGGTCATAGCCAACCAGAGCGAGGCCAGCGACATTATTTGGCATGACGGCTTCTACTATCTGTTTGTGAACCACGGGAGCTGCTGCAAGGGGGAGGACAGCGAGTACAACATCCGCGTGGGCCGGGCCAAGGCGATTACGGGGCCGTACCTGGACAAGCACGGCGATCCCATGACGAGAGGTGCAGGTTCGCTGTTTCTGGCGGCGCACGACCACCGGATCGGGCCGGGGCACTTCGGGCGCGTGCTGGACTACGATGCCAGCCCCGACGGAAGCGAGGGGGGCCCGGAGCGGTTCAGCATTCACTATGAGGCGGACACGACTCGCGGTGGGCGGAGCGTTCTGGATATCCGACCGCTGCTGTGGTCGGTAGACGGTTGGCCGGTGGCCGGAGACAACCTGACAGACGATGTGTGCCAGATTGTGTCGCGGCAGACGGAGAACACGCTGGAAGAACATACCCCGACGGCGCCGGCAGCGGTACAGGTTCCGCAGGGTCCGCCGGTGCTGCGTGCGACGCAATACCTGGCGCTGGACAAACAGAGATGGACGATTGCGCGGGCGGGCGGCGGTTTCTATAAGCTGGTGAACGCGGGGACGGGCGATGCGATTGGGATGCCTGGGGAGGGTACGATAGAGCTGGGTCCGTACAAAGGAACAGATGGGCAGATGTGGCGGCTGGACGAGTTTCCCGACGGCGGATACCGCATCCAAAACAAGCAGACAGGGCAGGACTTGACGACAGCAGGAGCGAGTGGAGTGGCTACCGGTGCGTTTATCCGCGATGATCAGCACCTGTGGACGATCACTACACCGTAAGTCCCCTGGAGGAAGTAGTTTAAATCGAAAGTACCTATGCGATAGGGACTTTCAGGGAGGGGTGGGTGGTGCGTTCGGGGGAGTGTTGCTCGCGGTTGCGGACAATTATTCTACAAATGACTCCCGGTTGAATTCATTGGGGTTCCCCTCCACCAGGCGGATGCTGGTGGGCAAGAACTTATGTCGAGTTGCGAAGCAGGTACGACGCAGAGTGAGATCGCAGTGGCGACAGATGGCTGGATAGCGATGCCGGATGGCAAAGCGCAGGGAGGCAGGCTGCGCCGGATGAGGCTCGTGGGTGCGATTCTGCTGGGCTGCGTGGGTTGGCAGGCGCAGGCACTGCCGGCGAAGCCGCTGGCAGTGATTACGGGCGTGGTGACCGACCCTTCGGGCGCGGTGGTTGCAGGCGCCCAGCTTACCCTTCGGAGTGTGGACGATCCCGCCGCTGTGGTGAGCACTACGGAGAGCGGACCGGCCGGTGCATACCGGATGGTAGCGCCTGCAGGGACGTATGTAGTTGTGGTGAAAGCGGGCGGCTTTGCGCGGTTCGTGAGCGCGCCGGTGCGGGTGAGCGTGGGGGCAGAGCCCTTGGATGCTGCAGGGCTGCAACAGCACACGGTGGACGTCCGGCTGAAGATCGAAGTGAAGGTAGAGCGGATTGAAGTGCCGGACGATGCGGCCCAGAGCGACGACCGGAGCGGAAGCGCACTGGTGCTGGGCGCGCGCGAGATAGCAGAGATGCCGCTAGACCCGACGGCGCTCATGGATGAGCTGCGCGGCCTGGCAGGAAGCATGGCGGCCGCACTGAGCGTGGACGGGTTCTCCGGGACCAAGCTGCCTGCGCGCAATAGCATTCGGGCAATACGCATCAATCAGAATCCGTACTCGGCGGAGAATGATACCGAGCCGGTGAACGGCGTTATCCAGGTATCGAGCAAGCCGGGGACGAACCAGTTGCACGGCGAGGCGTATGTATATGGCGACGATTCCGCTCTGAACGCAGGGAACCCGTTCGCGCCGGCGCAGCCGCCGTACTATGCCTACGGCTTGGGCGGCGATGTCAGCGGGCCATTGAACCCCATAGCTTCCTACTACGGGAGCGTGGACCAGATGCGCCAGGGTATCAACTCGGCGGTCGATGCGCAGACGCTGGATGCGAACCTGAACCAGGCAGCGGTGAACTATGCAGTGGCAAGCCCGCGGACGTCACTAAACATTGCACCCAGGCTGGATGTGCGCGCCGGGGCAAACAGCACGATGACCTTCCGGTACATCTACGACCGGGCCACACAGGACAATGGCGGGGTGGGACAACTGGCGCTGGCGAGTCAGGGCTTCCATAGCGACACCGTGGCGCAGACTCTGCGCGCCACCAACACCCAGACGATGGGCGCGAAGATGGTGAATGAGACTCGTCTCCAGTACATCCGCACGCGAACAACCCAGACGCCGGTAAGTACCGCGCCGACCCTTCTGGTGGAGGGTGCGGAGACGGATGGCGGCAACAACCAAGGGATGTACCGCGACCACCAGGACCAGGTGGAGTTGCAGAATTACTTGTCGGCGGCCGAGGGCCGCCACTACCTGGAGATGGGGGGACGGTTGCGGGTTGGGCGCGATGCAAATCGCTCCGAGGCAAACTTCAACGGCGAGTTTATCTTCTCCACGCTGAGCGCATACCAGGCGACGCGGCAGGGGATGGCGGCGGGCAACAGCATCGCGCAGATTACGGCTGCGGGAGGCGGTGCGAGCCAGTTCAACCTGACGGTGGGAAGCCCAAACGCCGCGGTGACGATTGCAGATGCTGGCTTGTTTGTGCAGGACGACTGGAGGGTGCGACCAAACCTGACGCTGAGCTACGGATTGCGCTTCGAGACGCAAGACGACATTCCGGACCACTCAGACTGGGCTCCGCGGATTGGGTTCTCCTGGGGGCCAGGCAGCCAGAATGCAGCGAACGGGACAATGCCGAAGTGGGTGGTACGCGGAGGTGCGGGTGTGTTTTACCGGCGGTTCACAACGCAGCCGGCTCTACAGGTGGCGCGGCAGAACGGAGTGACGCAGCAGGAGTATGTAGTGGAGTCGCCGCAGTTCTGTCCAGTGATTCCAGGCGCTGCGTCGGCGGGGTGTTCCGGGCCCACGATGGCTGCACTGGGAGCGCAGTCGGAGCCGTTGACGTATGGGATTGCGGCGAACTTTCACGCGCCGTACTTCATCGGAACGAATGTGAGCCTGGAGCGGCGGCTCTCGAAGCATGGCGTGGTGAGCGTTTCCTACCTGAGCAACCGCGGCGTGCACACGCAGCTTACGGAGAACGTGAACGCTCCACTGCCGGGCACATACAATCCGGCGAATCCGGGGAGCGGAGTGCGGCCCAATGGCAGCAGCCAGAACATATATCAATATGTGTCCGAGGGGGTGTCGCGAACCAACCAGCTCTCGACGAACCTTTCCGTGAGGACAGCTCGGTTCACGGCCTACGGGAACTACGCGCTGCGCTTTGAGAAGAGCGATGCGGAGGGTGACGGCGGCTTCCCATCGAACCAGTACGACCTGGGATCGGATTATGGGAGAGCGCTGACGGACGTGCGGCACTCGATGACGATGGGCGAGAGCGTGGATCTGCCATTTGGGGTGCGCTCGTGGGGGTACCTGCGAGCGACCAGTGGAGCGCCGTTCAACATTGTGGTGGGCCAGGACCTGAACGGAGACACCCAGTACAACGACCGGCCCTCGTTTGCGACGGATCGGACGCGGCCCAGCGTGGTGGAGACACGCTGGGGGACGTTCGACACCAACCCGATAGCGGGCCAGACGATCATTCCGCGCAACTATGGCCAGGGGCCGGGATTGCTGCTGGCGACCTTGGCGGTGGGCAAGAAGATCGGGGTGGGGCCAAAGCAAGCGATCGCGTCGAGTGCAGGCGCCGAGCGCAAGTATGCGCTGGAGTTCTGGGTGGAGTCGCAGAACCTCCTGAACCACCGAAACCTGTCACCGCCGGTGGGGACACTGAATTCGCCGCTGTTCGGGCAGTCGACGGGACTGACGAGCGGAAGTTCCCTGTCGCCGGACCGGGTGGTGGATCTGCAGACATCGCTGCGGTTCTAGAGCAGTCTCCCAGCAGGATCTCCAGTTTAGGGCGTGCATCCTCCCATTCAAGCCATTCCGAAGTTGTCGTCCGCGATAGAGCCAATGGAATGCTAGGGTTCGGTGGGGCTGGAGTGGGCCACCCTCTGGTAACGTAGCAACCATGGCCACCTCTGCCCAGGGAACTTCCAACCGAGCGTCCGCGGGCCGCGCCGGCTCCACGTGGCAGACGGCGGCGCGGCTGGTGCGGTACATGGCCGAAGTGGATCGGCGTACATTTGTGCTGACGATTGCAGTGGCGCTGGCGGGGTCGCTGGCGGAGGGCTTCGGCCTGGTTCTACTGCTGCCGCTGCTGTCCGTGGCAGGGATGAACTTTGCCGGGTCGTCTACGGCCAGCCGCCTGGGCCTGGAGACCCAGAGGGCGCTGGCGGGGGTTCCGCACTGGCTGTGGCTGCCGGTGGTGCTGGGAATCTTTCTGGCGACGGGCGCGGCGCGCTCCATGCTGCGGAGAGCGCAGTCCATGCTAGTGGCAACGCTGATGACCAGGGTGGAACTGGCGCTGAGCCGGCAGGTGTACGAGTCGGTAGTGAAGGCCCAGTGGGGATTTCTGGTACGGCAGCGCGCTGGCCGGTTGACCCATGCGCTGACGCAGGAGCTGAGCCATGCCGCATTCTCGGTGAACCTGCTCCTCTCGCTAATCAACCTGAGTTGCCTGACGCTGCTGTATCTGGTGGTGGCGCTGAAGCTGTCCGCGCCGATGACGCTGGTGGTGCTGGCGATGGGTGGCGGCCTGCTGCTGCTGCAGCGAAGATCGCTGGGGCAGATGCGCGCCAGCGGAAGGAGCGTCTCCGACAGCGTGGGCGAGGTGTACGCCGCGACGGAAGAACACCTGATGAATCTGAAGAGCGTGAAGACCTACAACGCCGAGGAGCGCGACGTGCAGATGTTTGCCAGTTTGTGCGGCCAGGTGTCGCGCCACACCGTGGAGAGTGCGAAGCACCAGGCGGCGTCGGCTTTCCGGTTTGAGGTGGGGTCGCTGGTGGCGCTGGGTGCGGTGATTGCCGTGGCCCTGACCCTGCTGCATGTGCAGCCGGCAACAATGCTGATTCTTCTCGCCATCTTTACCCGGCTGATGCCGCAACTGTCTGCGATACAGAGCCAGTCCCACGAGGCGGCGAACAGGCTGCCGTCATTTGACAACGTGCTGAGTATTGAAGCGGAGTGCATGGCCCACGCCGAGCCACAGCAGGCGAGCACATATGCCGAAAGAGCCGTAGCGGCGCTGCGACTGGAGCATGAGTTCCGGCTGGAGGGTGTGTGGTTCGCGTACCAGACTCCTATAGCAACAGGCGGCGCTCCAAAATCGATGGACCCGGAGTTTGTGCTGCGGGGGATCGATCTGACCATCGATGCAGGCACGGTAGTGGCCGTGGTGGGACCGTCCGGAGCAGGCAAAAGCACTATCGCCGACCTGGTGAATGGACTGCTGCAGCCCACGCGAGGAAGCCTGTCGCTGGACGGTCGCGCGCTGGGTCCGGCGGAGATACGGCAATGGCGCCGCCAGGTGGGCTACGTGGGCCAGGAGACTGTGCTGTTCCATCAAACCGTGCGCGAGAATCTGCTGTGGGCGGTGCCGGAAGCCACGGAAGACGAGCTGCGCACGGCGCTACAGATGGCCTGCGCAGGGTTCGTGTATGAGCTTCCGGCGGGAATTGAGACCGTCGTGGGCGATCGCGGAATCCTGCTGTCGAGCGGACAGCGGCAGCGGATCTCGCTGGCGCGAGCACTGCTGCGCAAGCCGTCGCTGCTGATTCTGGATGAGGCGACCAATGCACTGGATGTGGAGAATGAAGCGCGGGTGCTGGACGCGATTCGAGAGATTGTGCGCAGTCGCAACGGAGGGCTGACCGTGCTGATGATGGCACATCGGGCGAGTGCGATCCAGCGGGCGGACCAGATCTTTGAGATGGATGCGGGCCGCATCTCGCGGCGCGGGACGTGGGCGGAGTTGAATCGTGCGCTCTGAGACGAATTGCCAATGACGTTGTTGTCCAAGATCGTAAAGCGGCGGCCTGGCGACCTGTTGCTGGCAGTGGAGGCGCTGGTGCTGCTGGCCTTCTTCCGCGTGTGCCTGGCGGTAGTGCCGGTGCGGAGGATTCTCCGGACGATGACGCACGGCAGCGCGGGAAGCACTGAGGCGAAGAGTAGCGCGAACGATGCCGGAGCTGAAGCGGGGGTTGCAATTGCGCGGCGAGTACGCTGGGCGGTAAGCGCAGCGGCACGGCACTCCGCCATAGAGTTTGTGTGCTTTCCCCAGGCGCTAGCAGGTTATACGATGCTGCGTTGGCGGGGCGTGGCCGGCACGGTGGTCTACGGCGTGAAGCGCTCCGCGGAGGGCGAGTTGCTGGCGCACACATGGCTGACGGTGGGCAACAGGACGGTGCTGGGCGGCGAGGTTGCGAGTGACTTTACGCCGGTAGAGCGGTGGAGCTGATAGTGGCAGCGGACCGGAGGTCCGGGCTTCCCGATGGAAACATTTTCCAGCCGTACAGCGTCTCTGCTAGCATGACGGACGCTATGAAAACTTTTGATTCTGCCCGCCGCGATCTCTTGAGACTCAGCAGTCTGGGTCTTGCTGCCTCAGCCGTTTCTGCGATTCCAGCGCTTGCCGCAAAGAAGAAGTCCGCGGCGCCCGCGGCGGCGCCGCTGATGTTCGATGTACGCACATATGGGGCGACGGGGGACGGCAAGACCGTGGACTCGCCAGCGATCAATGCGGCGATTGAGGCGGCAGCGGCTGCCGGGGGTGGCACAGTAGTGTTCCCGGCGGGGACCTATATGTCGTTTTCGATCCGGCTGAAGAGCAAGGTGAGTCTGTATCTGACGCAGGGCTGCACGATCATTGCGGCGGACTCTCCCAAACCGGGCGAGACCACTGGATACATGGGCGGGACGTACGACGCTGCCGAGCCGAAGAACTCCTACGATGCCTATCAGGATTACGGCCACAATCATTGGCACAACTCGCTGCTGTGGGGCGAGGGCATCAGCGACATCTCGATTACCGGCCCCGGCCTGCTATGGGGCAAAGGGCTGAGCTTTGGCGCAGGACCGGGGCGGCCGCCAGCCAGCGCAGGGGCTTCCGGGCCAGGCTTTGGGCCGGAGCGGCAGGCGGCAGCGGCGACAAGCGTGGCTGGAACAGGTGGACAGGCGGGCGCGGGCGCGGGCGCGGGCGGGGGAGCATCGGGCGGCGCCGCGAGTTCGGCCCGGCCAGGGAACAGCCGGGCACCGATGCAGCGCGGCGATTATCCGATGTACCAGGCGGAGCAGGCGGGCGTAGGCAACAAGACGATTGCGCTGAAGAACTGCCGCAATGTAATTTTCCGCGACTTTTCCATTCTGAAGGGTGGGCACTTCGGCATCCTGGTGACCGGCGTGGATAACCTGACGATCGACAACCTGACGATCGACACCGACCGCGATGGCATGGACATTGATTGCTGCAAGAATGTGCACGTCTCAAACTGCACGGTGAACTCGCCGTGGGACGACGCGATCGTGCCGAAATCCAGCTTTGCGCTGGGCTACAACCGCCCGTGCGACAACATCACGATTGCGAACTGCTTTGTGTCCGGCTGCTACCGGCTGGGTACAGTGCTGGACGGCACCTGGAAGAAGTTCACGATGGAGCAGGACCACAAGATGGGCGGCACCGGGCGCATCAAGATGGGGACGGAGTCGAATGGCGGGTTCCGCAACGTTTCCATCTCGAACTGCGTGTTTGAGGGCTGTCAGGGACTGGCGCTGGAGACGGTGGACGGAGCCCTGCTGGAGGACTTCTCGGTCTCGAACCTGACCATGCGCGACATTATCAGCTGCCCGATCTTTATCCGGCTGGGAGCACGGCTGCGCGGCCCCAAGGGCACGGGCGACCAGAGCACCGTGGTGGGGACGCTGAAGCGGGTGCTGATCCAGAACGTGAACTGCTTCAATACGGCGTCACGGTTCGGGTCGAATATTACCGGCATCCCGGGCTATGCGGTGGAGGATGTGAAGCTCTCGGACATCTACGTGGAGCACAATGGCGGCGGGACGGATGCGGATGTGAAGATCGAAGTGCCGGAGAAGGCGGAAATGTATCCCGAGCCGGGCATGTTGGGCCCGCTGCCGGCACACGGGTTCTATCTGCGGCATGTGAACCGCATCCAGATGAACCATGTGGAGATCCGGCCGCTGAAGCCGGATGCGCGGCCGGCGATCTACACCGACGACATACACCGGGCGGACTTTATCGACATTACGGCGCCAAGCTCGCCGCCGGCGTTCTCGTTCAATAAATCGTCGGACATCCGCGTGCTGCTGAGCCGTGCCGCACCGGATACGACGATCGCGTAATCCTGCGCACTTATCGTCTGGACCATGCCCAGACCACTGAGTTGAGCGTTGCCCACCTGCTTCGCTGTACGCAACGCGTGCTAAGCTATGCCGTATCCCCGGGTGTTGGTGTTTCTCCATTTCGAGCCAGGAGAGTGGTATGGCCACCAATTCCAGTCCTCCCGTTGGTGTCTTGGAAGGCATTCTGCCTGAAAAGTTTCGGACCAATCTATCCGAGGCTGAAAAGCGTTTGCTGCGCGCAGCTCCCGAGGCTGATTGGGCTGTATGCGGGAAGAATTCAAACGATGGGGATGCCAGCAACGATCCTTCTCTCCTCCAAGGCTGGGGCTACGACCGGACAATTCGTGCGGAGTTGCTGCGATGGATCTGCACGGACGCAGAGGCCGCCAAGAAGACTGACCTGCGGGGAGTTCGCGTGTATGGGGCGAGAATCTTCGGCGAACTGGATCTGTCCTATGCGAAGGTCCCTTTCCCGCTCTTGTTGATGCGTTGCCGGGTGGTAGGCAGAATGAACCTGCAGTCTGCCACCCTTCCCATGCTGTCCCTCTCGGGAACTCATGTAGACTCCATCCTCGGCAACGGCGCGCGCGTGCAGAGTTCCATCTTTCTGGATGAGCGATTTATTGCTATCGGAGCCGTCGATTTTTCTGGAGCCGAGCTTGGCGGCGACTTGAATTGCGAGGGCGCCTCCATGAGGCTTACCGGTGGAATTGCCCTGGATCTTTCGGATGCAGCGATTGGAGGCGGCCTTCTGTTGCGGAGCGGCTTTTCTTCGATCGGCGAGGTGGATATCTATGGGATCCATGTTGGCGGCGATCTGGACTGCGGGCGCAGCAGTATCACCAACCCAACCGGATGCGCCATGCGAGCAACTACCGCGGAGATACGGGGCGCAGTATTCCTCAACGATGGATTTTCTGCCCAAGGAAGCGTTCTCCTAGACAGCGCCCGTATTGACAGCGGTCTGGTTTGTACGAAAGGCACTTTCAGCAATCCGAAGGGGACGGCGCTGGATTGCTCGAGTACCAGCATTCGAGGGTCCGTATATTTCTCCGATGGATTTTCCGCAACCGGCGAAGTCGACCTGTACGGAACGGCGATCGGTGGGGATCTGGAGTGCTCCAATTGCTCGTTCAGCAACCCTGGGAGCGATGCTCTCTACGCGAATACTGCGCAGATTAATGGCTCAGCGTTCCTGAGAAACAACTTTTCCACGGACGGCCTGGTGAGCTTTGTGCGAACCCATATCGGCAGCGATTTTGCTTGCCGCGGCGCAACATTCAAGGGCTACGGTGGCACGGGCCTGGATTTTGAAGGGGTCGTGATTGGGGGCTCAGCCTTCTTCGCCGGGGTGTCGGTTCTCGGCGAATTGACCCTGTTGGGAGCCAGTATTGGAGGAAATCTGGATTGCTCCAATTGCAGCTTCCAAAACAGGGGTGGCCGTGCTCTTAATGCGATCACAACAGGCATCCACGGCTCGGCATTCCTGGTGGACGGATTCAAGGCGGAAGGCACCGTAAGTTTTTATTCGGCGCATCTGGGGGCTGACCTGGACTGCCGGCGCGGCAACTTCAATGCCCAGGGAGGCACTGCGCTCGACGCAGATACTGCGGAGATTGGAGGCAAAATCTACTTCAGCGACGGTTTTACCGCAAACGGCACCGTGACGATGGTAGGAACTCACATCGGGAAAGACCTCGATTGCGACCACGGGACCTTCAGGAACCCGGGAGATTACGCGCTGAATGCCGATCACGTCAGAGTGGACGGTGCTGTCTATCTCACCGGAGATGAGAACGGGGGCTTCTCCGCGGTGGGCATGGTGTATTTTTCGGGGGCTCACATTGGCAAGGATCTCTCCTGCGAGCATGCCAGGCTCTCTGCAAAAGGCAAGGTGGCGCTCTATGCAGACAACGCCGATCTGGGGGGAAGCGTCTTGCTCCGGTATGGTTTTTCTTCCGAGGGCGCGATCAGTCTTATCGGAACGCAGATCGCTGCCGATCTGGACTGCAGCGACGGAAGGTTCAGCAATCCGGAAGGCTCCGCACTGATTGCAGCGCGCGCCAAGATCGGCGGAGGAGTATTTCTGGAATGCTCGGCGGACGGCACCATCGACTTGGAGGGCATCCAGATTGGCGGAGACTTCGACTGCCAACACGCGACCCTCAACACCCCAAAGGGAGTGGCCTTGAATCTTGATCGGGCCGAGGTCTCCAAGACCGTCTTTCTCTCCGAGGGGTTCATCGCGAATGGCGACGTCATGCTAAGGAGCGCTCATATTGGGGCGGATCTGGATTGCGCCGGCGGCAAATTCGACACGCTCAACCTGAATGAGACATCCATCAAACAGACCCTGAAGTGGAATACCGTGAAGTCGGTTTCGGAACTCGACCTGGAACAGGTGACCGTTGGGAATCTTGCCAGTGACAGGCCAAGCTGGCCCAAGCAGGACAAGTTGCACCTGGATGGCTTCGCGTACGGTGGAATTTCCGACGACTTGAAGGATATTTCGTGGAGTGAGCAATGGGTCGCGCTGCCTCCGGATTTTGCCCAACAGCCCTATCGCCAGTTGGCCAAGGTGCTCCGCGAGCTGGGCAACGACGGGGATTCGAAGAAGATCCTGCTGGATCTCGAAATGCGCTCCAGGACGGAGGGCCGGCGAAAGCTGCTGCGGGCGCCGGAGCGGTGGTGGCGTTCGACGTCCGACGACTTCTCGAAAGTAACGGTCGGATTCGGGATCTACCCCGGGAGAGCGATCTGGGAGCTCTCCGGAATTACCGCGTTAGGTTGGATCATTCACCGCAGGGCCCATCGCATGGGCGCCATGGTTCCAACCGACAAGGATGCCTACGCTCACCTTCGCGATGAGGGTTCTGTCCCGGCATCCTATCCGCCGTTCAATCCTCTTATCTACTCCGTGGAAAACAGCATCCCACTGCTGAAGCTCGGGCAAGACGCGTATTGGCAGCCCGGTTCCGTGTCCAAGCCTGCGGAGCCGCAGCCGCAACCTGCGGGCCGGCTTGCCCGATTGAGGGCCCTCTTGACGCGACTCCCCAATCGACTCATGTCCCCCGGAGCACTGCGTTGGTACCGCTGGACCATGATCGTGCTGGGGTGGCTGCTGGCGACCTTCTTTGTTGCGGGATTGAGCGGCATTGTGCGTACCAATTAGTGGCACATTGGGTGAGCCGTGCCGCGCCGGATACCACGATCGCGTAAATCGGTGGTGGGCTGCCTGAGCCTGTTAACATAGCCTTGGAATCGGCATGCGGCCGCGATGGCCTGCGTGCGCAAAGGCGGGCACGGATTGCTCTATTGGCTGCTGTATCAGAAGCTATACCTCTACTTTCACGTCTTTCGCATCTTCCGGTATTTGACGTTCCGGACGGCGTTTGCCAGCCTGACGGCGCTGCTGATCGGGCTGCTGATTGGGCCGTTCGTGATTGAGCGGCTGCGCGAGTTCCAGATTGGCCAGTACGTGCGCGACGATGGGCCGCAGAGCCACCTGAAGAAGGGCGGCACGCCGACCATGGGCGGAGTGCTGATCGTGATCTCCATCCTGGTGCCGACGCTGCTGTGGGCGGACCTGTCGAATCCGGGGGTTTGGATCGCGATGGGGTCCACGCTGATGTATGGAGCGATTGGCTTTGCCGACGACTACCTGAAGGTGGTGCGCAAGAACAGCAAGGGGCTGAGCGCGCGGCAGAAGCTGGGTTTGCAGTTTGTGGCCGGCGTGGCCGTGGCGCTGGCGCTGCTGAAGATGGAGGGCAGAACCTACTCCACGCGGCTGATGGTGCCGTTTGTGAAGAAGTTCCGGCCGGACCTGGTGTGGGACTGGATGGGCCACATTCCGCACCTGCACTGGATTGCGTTTGTGCCGTTTGTCGTCTTTGTGATGCTGGTGATTACGCTGACCAGCAACGCGGTGAACCTGACGGACGGCTTGGACGGCCTGGCGATTGGTTGCACGATCATTGCGGCCGGCGCGCTGACGGTGCTGACGTATGTGAGCGGGCATGTGGTGTTTTCCGACTACCTGGAGCTGGACCGGATGCCGCTGGTGAGCGAGGTGACCGTCTTCTGCGGCTCGATGGTGGGCGCGAGCATTGGGTTCCTTTGGTACAACGCGCACCCGGCAGAGGTTTTTATGGGCGATGTGGGGTCGTTGGCGCTGGGCGGTGCGATTGGGACGGTCGCGGTGATCATCAAGCAGGAGCTGCTGCTGCCGTTTATCGGGGGCGTGTTTATTCTGGAGGCCGTCAGTGTGATCCTGCAGGTGGGGAGTTACAAGCTGCGCGGCGGAAAACGGATCTTCCGGATGGCTCCGCTCCACCACCACTTCGAGCTGTGCGGGTGGAGCGAGAGTAAGGTGATTACGCGGTTCTGGATTATGGCGCTGGTGTTCGCTCTGTTCGCGCTGACGACGCTGAAGTTGAGGTAGGGCGAGAGACCGACCGCGGATTAACGCGGATGAATACGGATCGAGCAAGGCTCCGGTTCATTCTTGCAGGCGAACGTAGTGCTTGTTCGCAACGCTGATGATCCTGGCATGTTGAACGGAACCCTGTTTGAAGGGTTCAACAGGGCAGACGGTGAAGTCTCCGTAGAGGTCGACGTTGATATACGCAAACTTCTTTGCGTCGCTCTTCGTCATCCCGGCGGTCAGCCAGTCATACGCCCTACCAATCGTGGTCTCATCGGGCTCGAACATGTGATGAGTCCCGATATGCCAAAGCCTCACATTTCCGTCTCCGCTGTAAGCGCGAAGTCTGCCGTGCATAACGCTGCATGGTTCAACTGCCATAGTTGTAATCGGGAAACCGCAAAGGGACACGAGCAGCAGAACACGTAACTGCATAGCCGAATTTCTCCTTCGGCCCGAAAGGATAGCATGCCCACCCGGGCGATATGATTGAACGGAAATAGAAATGACGTTTCTCAGCGAAGGTCATCGAACGATGGAACTGAAGAATAAGCGCGTGTTGGTGGTGGGGTTGGGGAAGAGTGGGATGGCGGCGGCGCTGTTTTTGCGCGAGCAGGGGGCGCGGGTGACGGTGTCCGACTCGCGCAGTGCCATCACGCTGACGAATGAGATTCCGGCGCTGCTGGATGCGGGCATCATGGTGGAAGCTGGCGGGCACGGTTTGCTGACCTTCCGGCGGCAGGACCTGATTGTGGTGTCGCCGGGCGTGCCGTTCGACACGCCGGAGTTGAAGCAGGTGCGGGCCTACGGAAAAGACGGGCCACCGATCATCGGCGAGCTGGAGTTGGCGAGCCGTTTTCTGCAAGGCAACGTGCTGGCGATCACGGGGTCGAATGGGAAGACGACCACCACTTCCCTGCTGGGTAAAATCTTTGCGGATGCGGGCGGGCCGACGCTGGTGGGGGGAAATATTGGCACGCCGGTGATTGAGCTGGTGGCGGAAAGCATCCGGCTAACCAGCGATCAAAGGCAAGAGCAAGATGCGGGGATTCTTCACTCCGCTCAGAATGACAAGCGAGAGTTGTGGAGCGTGCTGGAGGTGTCGAGCTTCCAGTTGGAGACGGTGGCAGAGTTCCATCCGCGGATTGCGGTGGTGCTGAACATAACGCCCGACCACCTGGACCGGCACGGCACGTTTGAGACCTATGCGGCGATGAAGGCGCGGATTACGGAGCGGCAGGGGCCGGAGGACTTCCTATTGCTGAATGCGGAGGACAAACCGACGCAGATGGTGGCCGCAAAGACGAAGGCCCAAGTGTTCTGGTTCAGCGGGCGGCGGCCGATCAAGCAGGGCGCGTTTGTGCATGGGGAGAGCATTTTGTTTGTGCCGCGCGAGGGCGCGCAGGCGGAGCCGGTGATGCCGGTGGCGGAGATTCCGCTGCGCGGGGCGCACAACGTGGAGAATGTGCTTGCTGCGGTGTGCGCGGCGCGGCTGGCCGGGATTCCGGCGGAGAGCATTCGTGCCAGCGTGGCGAGCTTCCGGGCGGTCGAGCACAGGCTGGAGTATGTGGACTCGGTGCGCGGCGTGGCCTTCTACAACGACTCCAAGGCAACGAATGTGGATGCGACCCGGAAGGCGCTGGAGGCGTTTCCGGGCGGAGTGCATTTGATTCTAGGCGGCAAGGACAAGAACTCCGACTACACGGAGCTGAGCGATCTGCTGCGCGCGCGGGTGAAGACTGTTGCCACAATTGGTTCCGCGGCAGAGAAGATTGAGCGCCAGTTGGCGGGAGTAGTGAAGATAGTCTCAGCAGGTACGCTGGAGGTTGCGGTCCGCCGGCTGGCGCACGATGCCGAGCCGGGCGATGTGGTATTGCTGGCGCCGGCGTGCTCGAGTTTCGATCAGTTTGACAGTTACGAACACCGGGGACGGGTGTTCAAGGATTTAGTGAAGCAGCTCGTAGCTGTCAGCTCTTAGCTTTTGGCTAGGGGCGGAGAGCTAAGAGCTAGAGGCTGGGTTTGGATGGCGAAGCGGGTTGGCGCAGACAAATGGCTGTTCGGAACCGTGCTGCTGCTGGTGCTGTTCGGCCTGGTGATGGTGTTTTCGATCTCTGCGGTGATGGCGCAGGAAGAGGGATCGCCGTACAAGTACGTCGCGAAGCAGGCGATGTACGCGTTCTTCGGCATGATCGCGCTGGCCGTGCTGATGCGCGTGGACTACCGGCGCTATAACAGCCCCCGTGTGGTATTTCCGGCGATGGCGTGTACCACGCTGCTACTGCTGGCGGTGTTCGCCATGCATCCGCTGAACCACACCCACCGCTGGTTCAAGCTGGGCGGCTTCTTTACCTTTCAGCCGTCGGAGCTGGCCACGCCGGTGATGATTCTGTTTCTCGCATACTTTCTGCAGACGCGCATCCACGCGATGGACGACTGGAAGGGCACGATCCTGCGGGCTGCGTTGCCGCCGCTGGTGTTTATCGGCCTGATTATGAAGGAGCCGGACCTGGGCACCGCTCTGGTGTGCGCCGCAGTGACGCTGGCGATGTTGTACCTTGCGGGAATGCAGTTGAAGTGGATTGGCGTGGCAGCCGTGGCGGCAGCGCCGGTGATGTATTACATGCTGTGGATGGTGCCGTTCCGCCATGCGCGCATGGAGACGTATCTGCACCCGGAGAACGACCCGTTGGGCAAGGGCTTCCACATTATGCAGTCGCTGATTGCCGTGGGCACGGGCGGGATCACCGGCAAGGGGCTGATGGAAGGCGTGCAGAAGCTGGGTTTTCTGCCGGAGGCGTGGACGGACTTTATCTTTGCGAACATCTGCGAGGAGCTGGG
>Ga0181516_10001201_pt1 | contig 20397 bp, 20 predicted proteins | sample PEATcosm2014_Bin_25_FD_121104 | JGI IMG/M metagenome (GOLD analysis project Ga0181516, IMG submission 121104) | Peatland microbial communities from MTU Mesocosm Facility, Houghton, MI, USA - PEATcosm2014_Bin01_10_metaG | ecosystem: Environmental > Terrestrial > Soil > Wetlands > Peat | place... | reverse complement strand
GTAATTCACGTTGCGCTTTCCAGCACTGTAACCCCATGAGCGTTTTACGACCCGTTTTTTGCCGATGAAATCAGCGGCTTGAACGGCATCGGCTTCGTCGGCGGAGCGGAAAATCATCCGGTTACGAAGATTCAAAGTCAGGACTTTTGATTTGTCGTTGCCGAGCGGAGGAACAAGTGAGGTCGTGCTCTGCGCGGCGGCAACGACGGTGGCGCCGGCCTCCCGGATCACATCCACGCAATTGTAATCGCTCGTTCCGTCTTCGCTGGCCGTCATGAACCGCTGCGCTTCGTCGGCCCAGAGGATGAGCAAATTGTCCTTCGCGCGGTCCGCCTTGGTTTTGTCAAAGCGGCGCAAGGCATGATTGTAGTAAAGCAACTTCAAGAATGTGTTTACATAACGCCGTTCGGTCTGAAATTTCTGCGGCATCGTTGTGAGGATGATTTTGCCCTGATCAATCGTCGAAAAATCAAAAGTGCTTTCGCCGGTGCAAAACACCTCGGCAACTTCGGGCGTCAGGAAGTATTGCAAGTAATTGCCGATGGTTTCACGCACGCCGCCAAATTGCTCGGCAGGTTGGGTGAGAAATCTATCCAAAAAGTGTGCGTAAACGGCGGCACGGCGTGGTGTTTCGGTGAGATTTTCGAGGTTTTCCATTTCTTCTTCGAGCAGGTCGCGATTGGATAATAATTCATAGGCGTCCAGCAGAGTCACAGGGCGGTTCAATTCAAAGAGCATTTCGAGCGCGTGCGCGATGTGGGTCTGCGCCTGGCTTTTGAAAAACCCTTTGTCTCCGCCCTGACCAAGACTCGTGGCGGTGTCCACGATGAACTTGGCGTAGGTGGAGAACGGAATACTGCGGTCGCCAGTCAGGTTGTAGCGATTCGGCGGCGTCCACTGTGCATCGGTGTCGTTTGCGCGGATTTGCAGATGAATCAAATCGTGTTCGCGGCCGTAGTGACGAGCCATCGCAGCCAGTGTTTCCCAATAAACGCCCTTTTCATCAACACACAAACCACCCCATGTCGGTTCGTTTTGAAAAACTTGATGCACCAGTTGGTTGATGCCGGAACTGGTTTTGCCGGAGCCGGTGTCGCCGGTGATGAGCCAGCCGCGACAGAATTGATTGCGTTTCCACTTCAGTCCGCCGAGTCGCGCGACGCAGCCATTGGGATTGCGAGGAATGAACAAAAGCCAAACCGCGATGAGGGCCAGAAGAATTCCGCAAGCCGCCAAGAAGTATTGCGGATGCCTCAACGCGAGTATGAGGTCTGGTGGCGGCATTATCGGACCAAACGGAACGAGGCTGAGTTTCATTTCCATGCCCTCCCAATAAGATAACCGGCCAGCAACGCGGCGAGCGCGGCGAAGATCGCGGCGGCGCGGGTGATTCTCGCGGCACGGTGAGCCGGTGACTGGCTTCGCAGCGCTTCCAGTAAAGCCGATGACTGCTGTTGAAATGTCTGCGCCGCGCCGACGAGCTTCGTGATGTCAGCGCGGAACTGCTCAAAGGATGGAATTTCCCGGCGGCGAATCTGATCCCAATGCTGCTGGTGGATGCGGAACAATTCGACAAGCAATATCACCGCGTCGTCTTCTCGCAGCCGATGTTTATCGCGCCACTCGGCAACGGCCTTGGTGAATTCCTCGTCGAAGTCCGGCGGCTGTGTGGTGGGCTTGGACATCACTTTGAAGGCAGTAACAGGTTGGCGGCAGATTCGACTTCAGCGTAAAATTTGCGCTGCCAGGTTTGGAGTCGTTGCCGGTCGAGCAGGCTGAACGCGGGATGTTTCGCCGCCGCTGTGATAGTCAGATTCTCGGTGTTAAGCGCCTCAACCAGCCAGTCCTGCATCCGGCTCATGCCAATTTCCCGCGCGCCGAGCTTGTCTTTGAGCAGCGCGCGAACCTCACACGTTTCAAAGATCGTGAAACTGTCGCTGTGCGCCGCGTTGCGGACGACAACGTAGCCGCACTTGTCTCCGAACTCGTCCGTGAGCCGCTGGATTTGTTCCACGCTGTCTGACTCGTGGTTCACCGGCATGACGAGCGTGAGCTTTGCGCCGAGCGCTGTCAGCACGGCGAACAGGTCAATTTCGGCGAAGAATTCAATGAACAGGTCGGTGGACGCGGCACGGCAGTCCATAACGACAAGATTTGCCTTTTCCAACGCCGCGAAGATGCCGTCGAGCGCGCGTCGTTTGGACAAGTCCAGGAAGCGGGTGTCGGGATGAAACCGTTTCAACGTAGAGTTCTCGTTGTCGCTGTCAATCGCGACATGGGCAATGCCCTTGTCTTTGAGATACTGGACGAAGTTGACGGCGAAGAAGCTTTTGCCAACGCCGCCTTTGCCGTTAAGGATGAGAATCAGTCTTTTCATTGTTTTGTGGGGTGAGTTTGCGGATTTGGGCTATGCGCGGTCCGCGTGGACGGTCTGCGGCTGCTTCGGGGTTGGGCGGTTCGCCGGGCGCGGTAGTGGCTGGCGCAGGGAGAACGAACTTGGTTTCACCTTGCGGTTCGACGGCGGGAAGCCGTTTCCTGGGAGTGCGCCGGTGTGGCCGGATGTTTTCGCCCAGCACTTCGTGACAGAAATCAGCAATGGCCGTCTTGCCGGCTGGCAGGCAATGTTGCGTGAGCAATTCAGCGATGGCACGGAACGAAGCCCGTCTCTGCCGCAACTCGACGATGACATCCCTGGCCGGCAGCAAGTTCTCGAACTTCTGTTGGTGACGCGGCGTAAATTCCGACACCGCTTTGCGGACATTGTTTGGATCAAATGCGGACATACGCGGATAATATATGGAGATGAATCGTCCGCAGTGCGGACGCGATGCAACCGTGACCCGGACATTTGACGGATTCAGCGCGGTCGCGGACTGTCCACGAACACGGACTGGATACGGTCATGGACTGTGCGCGGATGCGGACTGGACGCGGACACGGATAGTTTGCGGACGTGGACTGGTCACGGACGGCTTCGGCCCGGACAGGGACGCGGACAGGGACTGACTGCGGACGCGGCTGCGGGCATGGCCAGGACACGGTTACGGACTGGACACGGCCATGGTCGTGGAGTGGATGCGGACTGGTTTCGGACTGGACGCGGTCGCGGACTGGCCACGGCCACGGCTGGCTGGCCGGGCGATTACGCGGACATTCCGCGTCCAAACCGCGACCACTTCGCGGACTCAAAAACCTGCCTCCCGGCAGGAGTAAGGCGTGCCCTGTCTTAAACATGATGAGAAACACATTGCCTCCCCTGTTGCAGCAATTCGTTACGCCAGGATTCCAATTGCGCGGCGACAGTTTCGATGCGTGTGGTTTGTTCAATCGTCCGGGCTTCAATGCGACCAGGTTGTTGGTCGTGAAGCTGTGAGTCGGACAATTCGACCATCGTGTTGACGGCGTTGTGATTGATGTGTTCGCCAAATTTTTTGAGCACCTCGATGGCAGTGCGAATTTGGGCTGTGGATGGAGTTTGCATAATCAGATGTTCAGATGCGGATGCCGTGAGATGGTTGGTGCGCGAGTTCTTGCCGGTGTCCTGGCCGGCGTTTGGAAAGCCATTGTGCCCGTCGCATTTCAGTTGCCGCGACCGGATGCGCCCACGGCTCACTGAAACCGAGTCGGGCGGCTTCTTCCTCGGCTGCGAGCTTTGTGGGAGCTTCAACCACGGTGCGAAGTGGATCACCCATCACGCGGGCATATTCCCGGTCGGTGTGGTAAATGCCCCACAGTTGGTTGCCCGGCTTCAGAGTCGCGGTCGTGCTCATGGAGGCAGTTCATCATAATCCGAGGGAGCAATGGTGTGTCAGGCACACAATGACCGCGCACAGTCCGTGTAATGTCCGGGTGTGGTTACGGCAAAGACACAATACAACCTGAAAAACGCGCGGGAATACTTTGAGGAACACCTTTGCGCCGGGGATTACTACGACGAAGGGCAACGCGTGGCCGGCGAATGGGTTGGCGTGGGGGCGGAGCGGCTTGGACTGTCCGGGAAAGTCCGCGCTGAAGATTTCTTGCGGCTCTGTGAAAACCAGCATCCAGCCACTGGTGAGAAATTGACCCCGGAATTGAAAACCACGCGGATTAAGGATGGTCAGACCGTGGCCGACCGGCGGATATTTTATGACTTCACATTTTCCCCGCCGAAATCGGTTTCGCTGGCGGGCTTCCTCGGCGATGACGAGCGGATTTTCAAAGCTCACGACCGGGCGGCACGAGTGGCGTTAAAAAACTTCGAGGACTTCGCGGCAACCCGTATTCGCATCGGTGGCGCGCGTAGTGAACGGCTGACGGGCAATTTTGCCGCCGCTTTATTCACCCACGACACCTCACGCGCGCTCGACCCGCATCTGCACACGCACTGCATTGTTTTCAACGCCACGTTTGACCCGGTGGAAAACCGCTGGAAGGCGTTGGAAAATCACGAGCTTCTTCGCGCCCGAAAATTTGCCGAGAATGTCTATTATCACGAACTCGCCCGCGACCTTCGGTCTTTCGGCTACCAGATACGCAACCGTGCGCGTGGTGATTTTCAAATCGAAGGCATCCCTCAAGAACTATGCGAGCGGTTTTCTAAACGGCGCGGACAAATTGATGCGGCGCTGGACAAATTGCTGGCCGAAAAACCAGAACTCAAAGCTGGCAACATTGCCGAATTGAGGTCACGGCTTGCAGAATCAGAGCGAACTCGAAAGCAAAAGACATTAAGCCGCGATGAACTTCGGGCGTTGTGGGATGCCCAATTGAGCGAGTCTGAACGTGCGTTCATGCGCCAGCTTCCAAACCAACCAGCGGTCAAAGTGGAGGAACAAAAATCTGTCAACGTCAATGAAGCCGTGCAATGGGCAGAGGAACATTTGTTCGACCGCAACTCGGTCGTGCTGGAATGTCAGGTGTGGCAGGAGGCATTGGGCCGGGCGCGGGGTGAAGGTTTTTCGGTATCCGATCTCAAGGAATTCACCCAGCGACGTGGCTATATCCGGGACGAAGCGCGTCCAGGTGAAGTGACCCTGCGTGAAGTTCTCCTCCGTGAATGGGAAATCGTCCAGACCGCGAAAGTGGGCGTCGGTGATTGTCTCCCGCTGGTTGCGAATCCCCGTCCGGCGAATCCGCAACTCGACAACGAACAACGCCAAGCCCTCGAATCCTTGCTGCGTTCGACAAATGGCGTTTCTGTTTTTCGCGGCGGTGCGGGCACGGGCAAAAGTTTTGTCCTGCGCGAACTGGTGGAGCAACTGCGGCAGTCGGGCCGGGGCGTGGTCGTTCTCGCGCCACAACGTCAGCAAGTCGTGGAAATGGAGAAGGCTGGATTTCCGACGCCAACGACGGTTGCCAGTTTTTTAGCCAAAGGTGAACTGGCTGACAGCGCCGTGATCGTGGTGGACGAAGCGGGACAGATTGGCGGGCGGCAAATGTTGGAGCTAGTCCGGTTGATCCATGAGCGACACGGACGGCTGGTTCTCTCCGGCGACACCCGGCAACACGGTGCGGTTGAGGCTTCGGATGCCCTGCTTGCCATCGAACGCCATGCCGGTGTGAAACCGGTTGAACTTCACAGAATCCGTCGGCAAGACCCGGCGCTCGGTCGTGATGTCGAGGAACGCAAGCGCATCAGGATGTATCGGAACGCGGTGGAAGCGGCTGCGGCAGGCAAGTTGGGTGATTCGTTTGAACGGCTCGACAAAATGGGCGCGATTGTTGCCTGTGGCATCGGGGAACAAGCCGATAGGCTCGCCGATGAATATCTCCGGCTCGCGGAGCAAAACGCTTCGGCGGTCGTCGTCTCGCAAACTTGGGGTGAAGTGCATCACGTCAACTCGCGCGTGCGTGATGCGTTGAAAGGCAAAGGATTGCTTGGCGCGGCGGACTCGGCTGTTCAAGCACTGGAGAGGATGGACCTCACCAACGCCCAAAAGCGCGATGAGCGTTTTTATCCGCCAGATGCCGTAATTGTCTTCAATCAGAAAGTCCGGGATGCCGAACCGGGCGCGAAGGGCAAGCTGGCGGGGATTTTGAAAACGAGTGTGCTCGTTGAAGTCAGCGGGAAATTTGTAACGGTCTCGAACCGATTACTTGACCGTATTACGGTCTGCCAGGCGCGCGAGATTTCTGTCGCTCATGGGGATCGTCTGCATCTCAAGGCCAATCGCAAGCTGGCGTCAGGTGGGCGCGTGACCAATGGTGAACTCGTCACTGTAAAATCTGTTCGCGCCGATGGCGGGGTTGAACTGACCGATGGCCGCGTCTTGGACAAATCATTCCGTGAATTTCTTCCCGGCTACGCGATCACGTCCTACGGTTCACAGGGCAAAACCGTGGATTACGTCCTGTTTTCCGATTCGACGATCAAGCCGGCAACCAACGCCCAACAATGGTATGTGACCATTTCACGCGGGCGGCGCGGCATCCGCATTTTCACGCCGGACAAGCAGCAACTTCGTGAGAATATCACCCGTTCCGGCCATCGGCCGCTGGCGATGGAATTTGCGGCCGGTTTTGACCCGCGCGGACAGCATCGGCTTTGGAATCGCCTGCACGGTTATCTTATTCGCTTCGGTCGTCGAGCCGCCGAACGAATTTTCCGTCTCCACTCGGCTCAACAACATCAACCAAAACATCAAACCATACAAAAACATGAGCACAAAAACACCCGAATGTTGGGCCAGCGACCCACAGGCACGCGGATTACGCATTGAAGTGACGCCGGAGCGTTCACTGTTGTTGCCGCACAACCATTTCATCTTTGCGGAACTCGACAGTGGCGGCGACGAGCAAAACCTCAAACTCGTCTTTACTACGCACGAGATTTCGGTTCGCGGCCATCATTTGCGGCGGATTGAAACGGTCATGCAACGAATGGAATTGTCGCTGCTGGCCAAGTTGCCGAGCAACCAGCGGAAGCTGATCACGGAAGGCCAGCCGGTGATTCTCGAAATTGTTGTTGCCGAGGCCAAGGCACTGGAACCACCACTGCCAAATGGATCAAAGTGAGCAAACTGTCGGCTTGCACAATTCCACAAGCAAGTTGAGGATTCTCGTGAGATTCATGCTTTATCAGCCCCGGCTCGAAGGTTATCTTCTGAGCAAACGCTAGTCACAATCTTTCATGAATTCACGCCCAGACGAGACTGCGGATGTCGCGGAGCGAAAGCGCTCCGTGGCAGGATTTCAACAAAGTGCGGATCATCTCCGACTTGTCATTGATACAATTCCCGCGTTCGTTTGGAGTGCCGGACCTGATGGCTCCATTGAATTCCTCAACCAACGCGGACTGGAATACACGGGGTTCACGATGCAGCAGCTTCGCGGATGGAATTGGAAAGATTCTAATATCCTTCACCCTGACGACTTTCAGGGACTCTTTGAAACGTGGAGTGCTATTGTGGCGTCCGGGCAACCGGGCGAAATCCAAGCGCGTATGCGGCGTTTCGATGGCGAGTATCGGTGGTTTCTGTTTCGTGTCGCGCCGTTGCGCGACGAATCGGGACGCCTCGTTGCGTGGTGGGGAATTGATCTCGATATTCACGACCGAATACGGGCCGAAGACAAATTGCGCCAAAGCGAAGCGTATCTGGCGGAAGCGCAAAGATTGAGCCGCACGGGCAGCTTTGGATGGAATGTCGCAACCGGAGCGCTTGTTTGGTCCGAGCAAACCTTTTGTATTCTCGGATACGACCAGACAATCAAGCCGACTTTGGATCTGGTGTTCAAGCGGATTCACCCGGACGACATCGCTTTGGTGCGTCAGACTCTTGATCACGCAACTCACAACAAAGCCGACCTTGACTTTGAGCATCGTCTTCTGATGCCGGACGGTTCGGTCAAGCACGTCCGCGTCTTGGCGCAGCCTGCAAAAACCGAAGCGGGTGCATTGGAATTTGTCGGCGCGGTGATGGACATTACCGAAACCAAACGTGCCGAGGAAAAATTGTGTCGAAGCCAGGCGTATCTGGTCGAGGCGCAAAAATTGAGCCGGGTGGGAAGTTTTTGCATAATCGCCGCCACCGGCGAAATCATCAGTTCCGAGGAAACAGTGCGCATCGGAGGATGGGAATCTGGGACGAGGCCGACGGTTGCACAGGCGATTGAACGAGTGCATCCAGATGACCGGCAACGGGTGCAAACATCATTGGAGAAAGCATTGCGAGAAGAAACTTTTCTGGAATACGAACATCGGTTGCTATTGCCTGACGGGACGGTGCGCGATGTCCATACGATCGCGAATCCAATGCGGAATATGTCAGGAGAAGTCGAGTTCGTTGGAGCAGTGATGGACATCACAGAGAAGAAAAAATCCGAAGACGCCCTGAATGCAGCGAAAGCCCGATTTGAAGGCATTCTCGAAATTGCCGAAGACGCAATCATCTCCGTGGATTCCAATCAGCGCATCATGTTGTTCAATCAGGGCGCGGAAAAGGTTTTTGGATATGCCCAGGCCGAAGTCATTGGCAAGTCGCTCGACCTTCTCCTGCCGCAACGATTTGCCCAAGCACATCGGTTACACATCGAAGGATTTGCCAAATCTACGGAGATTTCGCGTTTGATGGCACAACGCAGCGCGGTCTTTGGCCGGCGCAAGGATGGAAGTGAATTCCCGGCCGAGGCTTCCATTTCCAAACTGGATTTGGGCAAAGAAATTTTATTCACGGTCATTCTGCGCGATATTACAGAGCAGAAACGTCTGGAAAACCGGTTGCGACAAAGCGAAAAAAATCTTGCCGAAGGTCAGCGGCTGACAAAGACCGGGAGTTGGATTCTGGATTATCATACCGGGAACACGGATTGGTCCGTTGAGACCTGCCGCATCTTTGGATTTCCTGCTCCACCGCCTTCTCCGCATTATAGCGAGTTCCGCGCGCGGGTGCGTCTGGAGGATCGCGAAGCGGTTGATCGTGGTTTGCGCGAGAGTTTTGAAACCGGCGAGCCAAGACCGCTCGAATATGTTTTTATTCTGCCAAACGGTGTCAGAAAGAACATTGAAACCATTTCCCAGCCGGTAAAGGATGAAACCGGAACCGTGTTGAGATTGATGGGAACCGTGATGGATGTCACGGAGCGAAAGCAAGTGGCCGAAGCTTTGCGTGCCTCGGACCTCCTGGCGCGCGGTCAATTGGACGCCCTAAAAAAAACACTCGACAGACTTTCCCTGGAATCTGAACCGGAAAAATTTCTGGAACAGGTGCTGCGCGTGATTTGCCAGCAGTTGGATGCACACAGCATCAGTGCATGGGAGATTAACCGCAACATTGGTTGCATGGACTTGGTGGCCAGCTATGAAGACAACCGGTTGCGTCTCCCCACACCGGAAGAAATGCAGGTATTGCCACAAGAAGGTTTTGCGACCAGCCCTCATCCGGTTTGGTCTGATTTCTTCCGTGATGGCAATTTTTGCGTTTATGGCCGGATAGATTCCAATCCTGTGAGAATACTTGTTGCGAAAGACCCAAATGGCCCGTGGCATGATAATTTCGGCGTCTCCGCGGCAAACCCGCTCGTTCTCAAGATCTGCGAGCGTCTTTCCACTTTGGGGGTGGCGGCAACGCTCTGTAGTCCCATGCTGGTTGGCGGCAAAGTGATCGGTTTTTTCAGTATCCGCTTCAATCAGAAGCGCACCTTTCGACAAGAGGAAATCGAATTGACCCGGGCGATCTCTCATCAAGCAACGCTCGCGATTCAATTGATGCGTCTGTCGCAACAAAGCCGCCAAACGGCGGTGATGGCGGAACGCAACCGCATGGCGCGGGACATTCACGACACGTTGGCCCAGGGATTTACCGGAGTCATCATGCAACTTGAGGCAGCGAAAGGCGCGACCAAGCAAGGCGATCTTGTAGAGGCGGAGAGCCGTATCGAGCGCGCCGGAGAACTCGCACGGTCAAGTCTCGGGGAAGCCCGCCGTTCCGTCCGGGCGCTGCGCCCTCATTCCCTCCGCAATGGCAAATTATTCATGACTTTGGACAATATGCTCAAGCGCATGACGGAAGGCACTGATTTGAACGCAGAATTTCGCGCGGAAGGTGATGAAAGGGCAATCCCTGCGGAATATGAGGATGGTTTGTTGCGCATTTCCCAGGAATCTCTCACCAATGCCGTCAAACACGCGAACGCCCGGAATTTCAAGGCGACGTTGAGTGTCGGCGCAAAAACAATCCAACTTCAGCTTGTGGACGATGGCCGTGGTTTTGATCCGCAGACGGAGCATGAGGGATTTGGTTTGATTGGCATGAAAGAAAGAGTTGAGCAAATGAACGGCGAGTTCGTCATCCGCGCAAAACCCGGCGTCGGAACGGAAATTCTTGTCATGTTGAAAAATCAATCCGCAGTGAACCCGGAAAACGGAAATGATTAAGGCTAAAGAAAACGGCGAAAAAAAAAGTGCGGCTGCAGGCAAGAATCGCATCCGAATTCTCATTGCGGAGGATCACACCGTTGTTCGCGACGGCTTGGTTGCCATCGTCAAACAAGAGAAAGACATGGAGGTCGTGGCCGAAACCGGCGATGGCCATCAGGCGGTTGAGCTTTGGAAACGGCATCGGCCGGATGTCACCCTCATGGATTTGCGGATGCCCAGCCTCGACGGCGTAAATGCGATTTATGAAATCCGCGCGGCTGAACCCAACGCCCGGATCATTGTGCTGACGACATTCGACGGCGACGAGGACATTTATCGCGGAATGCGAGCGGGCGCAAAATCGTATTTGCTCAAGGATGTGCGGCGCGAAGAACTATTTCAGTGCATCCGTGAAGTTCACGCCGGCAGGACGTTTATGCCTTCAGTCATTGCCTGCAAACTCGCTGAAAGGATCAACGCGGAAGTGTTGACTCCGCGAGAGCTGGAAGTTTTGCGGCTGGTTGCCGAGGGAAAACCAAATAAATTGATCGGCGCAGACTTGGCGATTGCGGAAGTCACGGTCAAGAGCCATGTTCAATCCGTCTTCAGAAAACTCAACGTGTTGAGCCGCACGGAAGCAATTGCGGTGGCAACTCGTCGGGGATTGCTCCGTCAATAAAAGGTTCGTTTTTTTGGCTGTCCCCCAGTGCTGTCCTTCTTTAGTAGGAGAGGCTTCTCCGTCCATCGTCCAATTCTCAAAACGGTAACGACTGATAGAATTGCGGCATGATATTTCCAAAATATGCGCCGCACAGGGCAGCCGAAATTTCGACAAGAAAGGAAATAAATCCGTGAACACGATTAGCTCGAAAGATGGCATTCAAATTTATTACAAGGATTGGGGCAAAGGGCAGCCCATTGTCTTCAGTCACGGCTGGCCACTGTCGGCAGACGATTGGGACGCGCAGATGATGTTCTTTCTCAACCACGGCTATCGCGTCATAGCCCATGACCGACGCGGGCATGGCCGTTCTACCCAGACCGACAGCGGACATGACATGGATCATTACGCAGACGATCTGGCGGCGCTCACCGCACATCTCGACCTCAAGAATGCCGTGCATGTAGGCCACTCGACCGGCGGCGGCGAAGTGGTGCATTACATCGCGCGCCACGGCGCAAGCCGCGTGGCTAAAGCGCTGATCATCAGCGCGGTGCCGCCATTGATGGTGAAGACGACGGCCAATCCGGGCGGCCTGCCCAAAGAGGTGTTTGATGGATTTCAAGCGCAGGTTGCGACCAACCGCGCACAATTTTACTACGACGTGCCAGCCGGACCGTTCTATGGTTTTAACCGGCCCGGCGCGAAGCCGCTGTCAGGCGTGATCTGGAACTGGTGGCGTCAGGGCATGATGGGCGGTGCCAAGGCGCATTATGACGGCATCGTCGCCTTCTCGCAGACGGATTTTACCGAAGACCTGAAAAAGATCACCGTGCCGGTTCTGGTGATGCACGGCGATGACGACCAGATCGTGCCGTATGCAGATTCGGCACCGCTATCGGCAAAGTTGCTCAAGAAAGGCACATTGAAAACCTACAAGGGCTTTCCACACGGCATGCCCACGACCGAGGCCGACACGATTAACGCCGACATCCTCGCATTCCTCAAATCCTGATTCCTGAGCGCAATCCGACGACCTGTCAACTCTTGAAACAAACTTACAAATATGATGAAAATCAGACGCTCCAACGAACGTGGCCATGCCGATCACGGCTGGCTGGACAGTCACCATACGTTTTCCTTTGCGGACTATTACGACCCGCAGCATATCGGATTCCGAAGCTTGCGGGTGATCAATGAAGACCGTGTCCATGGCGGTCAGGGCTTCGGCACCCATCCGCATCGTGACTTCGAAATCATCAGTTACGTCATCAGTGGTGCGCTCAAGCACCAGGACAGCATGGGACACAGCGCAGTGATGAAAGCTGGCGAGGTGCAGCGAATCTCGGCCGGAACCGGCATTGAGCATAGTGAATTCAATAATTCGCCAAGCGAGCCGGTTCACTTTCTCCAGATTTGGCTGCTTCCGTCTCGCAAAGGATTTACCCCCAGCTATGCGCAACAGTCGTTTGCCAGTGCACCGTCCGACACCCTCACCCTGGTTTGCTCGCCCGATGGCGTCAAGAAATCCATCAAAATCAATCAAGATGTCAGTCTTTACGTCGGCAAACTCTCCCCCAAGGGAAAAATTAACCAGCCGCTGGAAGAACAACGTCACGCCTGGGTCCAGTTGATCGAAGGCGACCTTGATTTGAATGGAAAGAAACTTTCGCCCGGCGACGGCGCTTCGCTGGACGACGAAAGAGAAGTCCGACTTGCGTCGGCAAAGGGAGCGCATTTTCTGCTGTTCGACCTGAACTAAAACAAACAACAACCAATAACGAAACAAGAAAGGAAATAACATGAACCAATACAATAAACTCTACACACCGCAGGACAGCGCTGTCGTGTTCATTGACCAACAGCCGCAGATGACCTTCGGCGTGGCCAGCTCTGACCGTGCGACGATCATCAACAACACCACGCTTCTCGCCAAAGTCGCGAAGGAGTTTAATGTGCCGACGGTGCTGACCGCCGTTGAAACCGAATCATTCAGCGGCTACATCTGGCCGCAATTGCTCGATATATTCCCCGGCCAGCCAGTCGTCGAGCGCAGTTCCATGAATTCATGGGACGACGCTGGTTTTCGCAAGGCAATTGAAGCCACGGGCCGCAAGAATATCCTCATGACGGGACTGTGGACGGAAGTATGCATCACTTGGCCCACAATTGAGATGCTCGGCGCCGGCTACAACATTTATGTCGTTGAAGATTGTTGCGGCGCGACTTCGCCTGCTGCCCAGGAAGCCGCTCTCTCCCGCATGGTGCAGGCCGGCGCGGTGCGAGTGACGACCATCGCAGCGCTGCTGGAATGGCAACGTGATTGGGCGAAACGTGATCACTACAACAACCTCATGAGTTTGCTGAAGCCGCAGGCCGGTGCTTATGGCGTTGGCGTCGAATACGCCTACACGATGGTGCATCACGCACCGCAGTCGGCGCAGAAGCCGCAGGTCGTGCCCAAGAAAGCACACTGATGCGAACAGGCATTCACACCTAACCTCAATAAAATATGAAAACAAAGGTTATTGCCTTGAGCCTTGCGCTGGCGTTCGTGGTCGCCAGCGCAAGGGCTGCGGAGACGACAGCTCCGAAAGAGAACATCTTTGCCACGAAGCCACTCGGGATACAATTGTCCATCAAGATGGTTGGTCCTTACTCGGAAGCAGCGGATTTGCAAATTATCTGCCTGTTCAAGCACAAGTCAACCGGCGACACTTATCAGGGCGCGGCGAAAGACACCGACGCGCATCTTGGGGGTATTTTGTCCGCGTTGCGGAATCGGGGCGAGTTTGTCGGCGAACTTGGGGAAACCATCCTGTTCACGCCGCCCAAAGGTTCAATCCCGGCAAAGCGTTTCGTGGTAATTGGTCTCGGCGACGAAAAGGATTTGTCGCTGGATACGCTGCAAACGGTTGGACGCATCGCCGCTCGCGAGGCCGTCCGGCTCAAGGCGAAACACGTTGCCTGGGCACCGGTCATCCGTGACGAAGGCAATTCACTGATTGAAGTAGGTCTTGGTGACCGCACTTTTGCCGAACAATTCCTTTCGGCCTACGACACCGAAAAGCGTCTTCAAGCGCAAGGGCTTGATCCAAAGTTCAGCATTGAGAGCCTCGTTATCGAGGCCGGTCCGAGTTATTTCGACAGTGCCGTGAAGCAGGTCGGCGAAGGCATTGACTCGATCAGCACGGAACTGGCTCAACGCGATGCCGCTCCTTACTGCTCAAGCACAAAATGAGCGATGCGCAATGTTATTCTCATTTTGTTATCCGTCATTTTGCCGGCAACGGTTCTGGCTGACGAAGTGACAACCACCGGAGAAACACCAACCCCTCCACCAGCTTACAACGTGTTGCGATTCGACGAAAATTATTCCTGTCTGGCCAACCCCTCGAACCGCACGGATTGGTTCGACCCGGTCAAGTATATCCCGTTGCGGACAAATGATCCGTCCTGGTATTTGACCCTCGGCGGCGAATTGCGTGAGCGGTTTGAGGGAAATTACGATCCTAATTTCGGAATTGGCGGCGCGGGTGCCGATTCCTATCTGCTGCAACGCATCACGCTGCTTGCCGATCTGCACCTCGGTGAGCGCGTGCGAATTTTCACGGAAGGTATCTCCGGTGTGATGGAAGGGGAAACACCGCCTGCGCCTCCGGTGCAGCAAGACCCGATTGATCTGCAATTCGCGTTTCTTGACGTTTTGCCGTATTTGACGGATGACGAAAGTCTCACGTTGCGTGCCGGACGGTTCGGCATGAGCTTCGGTTCGGGTCGCCTCGTCGCGACTCGCGCGGCACCGAACATTCCGTTCCGATTTGACGGGTTTGAGGCCATTTATTCCCGGCCGCTCTGGGAGGCAACGGCATTTCTCACCCGGCCGGTGGAGGATAATGGTAGTATCAGCGGCAGCAACCCCGGCACAACGTTTTGGGGGCTTTACCTCACTCACTGGTTCGACGCGCCCCACCAGTTGGGAGTTGACCTATATTATCTCGGGATTCACAACAACGAGGCTACCTACGCTTCGGGGACTGCCGAGGAAGACCGTCATTCATTCGGGTTGCGCATTTTTGGAGAACGAAACCAATGGGATTGGAATGAGGAAGACGTTATTCAAGTGGGCAGTTTCGGGGACAACTCCATCCTGGCTTGGACGGCGAGCATTGATTCAGGATACACCTTCGACGCGATGTGGCAGCCGAGACTCGGGTTGAAAGCGGATGTCACCAGCGGCAGTGGCAGCACAAGCGGCGGACGCCAGGAAACCTTCGATGCACTTTATTTCAAATCCGGCTATTTCAACGACGCCAGCCTGATTCGTCCTCAAAACATCATAGATGTCCATCCGAATGCGGGCTTGCAATTCACGCGAACTCTCTCTGCTGATGGCGGCGCGGATGTGTTCTGGCGTTATTCAAAAAACGACGCGGTCTATGGCGTGCCGGGCAACATAGCGATACCAGCGTCAGATAATGCCTCCAGTTATGTCGGCACCGCGCTTGACGTGAATTTGACGTGGCAGATTCAGCGGCACGTCAGTTTTCAGGCATCCTATGTTCACTTTTTCACCGGAAGCTATATTCACCAGGCAGGCGGCAGCGACGTGGATTATCTCTCCACGACAATCGATTTTCTTTTTTAGCGTAAAGAATCAGGCCTATGAACGAACCAATTCACGTAGCGATAGTCCGAACAGTAAAGCCCGGTTGCGAAGCGGCATTCGAGCAAGCGCTGCACGATTTCGTGCAGCGGTCGCTCACGCTGCCGGGCCAGACGGGTGTCCATGTCATGCGGCCAGCGCCAGGCAGCGATTCCCGTGAATATGGCATCATTCGCGGGTTTGCCAACCGCGATGCGCTCACGGCTTTTCGCACCTCCCCTGAATATTTGGAATGGAATCAATTTGCGCTGGGTTTGACGGAAGGCAGCGGAAAGGTCGAAGAACTGTGTGGACTGGAAAGCTGGTTCACCTTGCCGGGCCAACCACTACGGCCATTGCCACAATGGAAAATGGCTTTGATTACCTATGTCGGGGTTGATGTTGTCACCACGCTGCTGTTTTTCGCCATCGGCCCGGCGATTCAAAATTGGCCGTTTCTGATCCGAAATTCCACGTTCAACGTCGTCGTCGTCGCCGGTCTGACTTGGATTGCGATGCCAATACTTACGCGCATTTTCCACGGTTGGTTGCAGCCTAAACAAGGAAACATTCCTGCATGAAAAACAGCAAGCTTCTGATTTCACATTTAACAACCATAAACGTATTAACAAACAATCGAACATTATGAAAACATCACAGGTTCCCGACCTCATTCTGCACAACGGGCGCATTACTACACTCGACCCTAAATATCCCGAAGCGGCCAATCTGGCTGTCAAAGACGGTCGCATCATCGGCGTGGATGATGCCGAAGAATATGAACGCGGGCCGGACACTATAGTCATTGACCTGAAAGGTCGCCGTGTCATTCCCGGTTTGAACGATTCACATCTGCACGTCATTCGCGGCGGCTTGAATTACAACATGGAGTTGCGTTGGGACGGCGTTCCGTCACTGGCCGACGCGCTGCGGATGCTCAAGGAACAATCTCAACGCACACCGCCGGGACAATGGGTGCGCGTGGTCGGTGGATGGACTGAATTCCAATTTGCCGAACGGCGGATGCCCACACTTGAAGAAATCAACGCTGCTGCTCCCGAAACGCCTGTGTTCATCCTGCACTTGTATTGCCGTGCGTTGCTGAACAAGGCGGCATTGCGCGCGTGTGGCTACACAAAGGATACGCCCAATCCTCCCGGTGGCGAAATCCAGCGCGACCACAGCGGCAATCCCACCGGACTTCTCATTGCGCGACCCAATGCGACAATTCTGTATGCCACGCTGGCCAAAGGGCCAAAACTTCCGCCCGAACATCAATACAATTCCACGCGCCACTTCATGCGCGAACTGAACCGGCTCGGCCTCACCAGCATCATTGACGCTGGCGGCGGATTCCAAAATTACCCGGAGGATTACGCAGTCATTGATGAGTTGCACAAGCGCGGCGAAATGACGCTACGCATCGCCTACAATCTTTTCACGCAAAAACCAAAACAGGAAAAAGAGGATTTTGCCCGCTGGATCAAGATGACTGGACCGGGCAAGGGCGACGATTTCTTTCGTTGCAACGGCGCAGGCGAAATGCTGGTGTTTTCGGCAGCGGATTTTGAAGATTTTCTCGAACCACGTCCCGATTTGCCGGCTTCGCTCGAAGGTGAACTAAAGGGTGTCGTATCACTACTAGCTGCGAACAAATGGCCGTTCCGCCTCCATGCAACTTACGACGAAAGCATCACCCGTTTCCTGAACGTGTTCGAGGAAGTAAATCACGACGTGCCATTCAAAGGATTGAATTGGTTCTTCGACCATTGCGAAACTGTGTCCGATAAGAATTTGGAACGCATAAAAGCGTTGGGTGGCGGTATCGCAATCCAACACCGTATGGCCTATCAGGGCGAATACTTCATGGATCGTTACGGCAAGAAAGCCGCCGAGCGAACTCCGCCGGTTCGGAAAATGTTGGAGCTTGGCATTCCAGTGGGCGCGGGCACGGACGCCACGCGCGTGGCCAGTTACAATCCGTGGGTTTCGTTGTATTGGATGGTCACCGGAAAAACTGTCGGCGGTGTTTCAATGTATCCTGATAAAAATTGCCTCAGCCGCGAAGAAGCATTGCGGCTTTACACGCAAGGCAGCAGTTGGTTTTCAAGCGAGAGCGGAAAAAAAGGCGCGATTGTCGCCGGTCAACTGGCGGATTTCGTCGCGCTCTCCGACGATTATCTTTCCGTGCCAGAGGAACAAATCAAAGGCATCGAATCCGTTCTCACCATCGTTGGCGGCAAGGTTGTTCATGCAATGGAAGAATTCACCCCGCACTCACCAGCGCCAATTCCAGCGCTGCCAGATTGGTCGCCAGTCAAAGTGTTCGGCGGTTACGGCGCACCGTTGGACATCCGCAAGGCGGCGCGCATGGGTGTGCCGATTGCGCAGACGCATGAGCACAGTGCCGAGTGTAATCACGGCTGCGCCCACTCTGCGCATCAACTTCTTGCGGGCATCGAAGCCGCGCGAAATCGCTATGCCGACTTCTTCGGCCTGGGTTGCGATTGTTTTGCGTTCTAACTCATTCATGAACCTCTTGAAAAAATCACTCACGGTCGAACCGACCGGCGCGGCGGCAAATTTTGGACATCTTTTCCTCCGCGTTTCGGCGGGATTGATGATTTTCTACATTCATGGCTTGCACAAACTGGAAGGTTGGATCGCCTATCTTCAGCACGGCACGCCCTGGACATTGGCCGAGGAAGTGGCTGGAATGCACATGCCCGCACCTCTCGCATCGGCCGTTGCGGCAACACTGGTGCAGTTCATCTGCTCATTATTCATCGTGGTTGGGTTGTTCACGCGAATCAATGCGGCGCTGCTTGTCTGCGCCCTCAGCGGTGCGATTTGTCAAAATCTGCTTGCCAGCCGCGATCCGCAACTGGCAATTCTCTACACTTTGGTGGTCGTCACGCTCGTGTTCTTGGGCGGTGGAAAATATTCCCTCGACGCGCGAATTTCATCGAAAACTGAAATAAAACCACCGCAGAAAAATTGATATGGCCAATACTAGAGATCAACCGACTGAGAAAGTTCCGGCACTCCATTATCGAGCGGACACCAGTGGGTGTCCTGTCGAATGTGTGCCAGACCTCATCCGCAAACTCGCCTATCAACTTTTTGAAGCTCGCGACCATCAGCCGGGACATGAGTTGGATGACTGGCTCCAGGCCGAGCGCGAAATCAAACATCATTTGAATCTTTGAGGAATACAGAAAATTAAATCCCGAAAAGGGCACACACGATATTCCATGAACGAAACGCCTGATCTGCTGGTGCGGCATGGAATCACCATTTTGTTCGCTGCGGTATTCATCGAACAAATTGGCATTCCACTGCCTGCCGCGCCGTGGTTGTTGGCGGCGGGTGCCTTGGCCGGTGCCGGCAAAATGAATTGGTTGTTAGCACTTGCTGCTGCCGCTTCCAGTTCTTTGCTTGCGGATCTAATTTGGTTCTATCTGGGGCGCAATTATGGCAACCGGGTGTTGGGTTTCCTTTGCCGCATCTCGCTGGAGCCGGACTCGTGTGCCCGCCGGACGCAAAACCTTTTTGTCAGGCATGGCATGAGAGGCTTGGTTGTGGCGAAATTTATTCCCGGATTGAGCACCCTGGCACCACCGCTTGCGGGCAGCACGGGCGTGACCGTCCCTCGATTCCTTTTTTTTGATGGATTGAGTTCAGTTCTGCATGGCGGATGCTTCATCTTGGTGGGCGTTCTGTTCAGCCAACAACTGGAACAGGTCATCAACGCACTTTCTGGTCTTGGGCGAAGTGCATTTGGAGTGCTTGCCGGACTATTGGCACTCTACATCGCCTACAGGTATTTCAAGCGACAACGTCTGTTGCGTGAGCTGCGAATCGCCCGGATTACCGTGGATGAATTGCATCAAAAGCAGGAAGCGGGGGAAGACCCCGTAATTCTGGATCTGCGCCCTCACATCGAACTGGACCAGGATCCTTCGTTAATTCGCGGTGCGCTTCACATGAGCATGGACGAGGTGGAACGCCGTCAGCAGGAAATTCCCCGTGACCGCGACGTTGTTCTCTATTGTTCTTGCCCCAACGAGGTGAGCAGTGCGCGCGCTGCATTGGCACTTCGCCGCAATGGCATTTTGCGCGTCCGACCATTGCTTGGGGGAATTGATGCCTGGCGGGAGCGCAATTACCCGACTGAACCGCGTGCGACGGGTTGATTGGCAAGATGACTTGCTTCGCAAAGCGAAGTCTAAACCAGAAAATAGCCGTTAGGCGGGGTAAAAATAACCCAAGGCGCGGAGCGATGAGTGGTTGGGATTTCCAATTACGATGTGGTCGAGAACTTCGATTTTGAGAAGTTGACCAGCTCGAATGAGATCACGGGTGATTTTTATGTCAGCTTCCGATGGGGTGGGATCACCGCTCGGGTGAGAATGCGCGATAATGATTGCGGCAGCACTTGCCATTATGGCCAATCTAAAAATCTCCCTGGGATGACAAAGGATTGTATCCATTGTGCCAATGGACACCAAGTAGTGACCTTTAATGCGTCGGCGGGTGTTGAGAATGAATACCACCAAACATTCACATTCAGGATTGAAGTAAGGATGAGTGGCGATATGCGCTTTCCAATAGGCGGCTGCCTGGTCAGGCGTTTCACAATGTTGCATGGTGTCGGGAGTGGGACATTCCCGTAATGAAACGATTTTCCATTCCTGCGGTTGAGCCGGGAATTTTACCGGCTTGACGAGTTGGTTGACGGGTTGCGGAGCGGTT
>Ga0181516_10001192_pt1 | contig 20465 bp, 15 predicted proteins | sample PEATcosm2014_Bin_25_FD_121104 | JGI IMG/M metagenome (GOLD analysis project Ga0181516, IMG submission 121104) | Peatland microbial communities from MTU Mesocosm Facility, Houghton, MI, USA - PEATcosm2014_Bin01_10_metaG | ecosystem: Environmental > Terrestrial > Soil > Wetlands > Peat | place... | reverse complement strand
ATCGTATGGATTAGGCGTCACAATCTCGGTGGATGTGGCGGTGACCGGCTGGGTGTTGGTGACTACAGGCGCGGGCTTGGGCTTGGCTGGAGACCAAAAGCGCAATGGGGCCGGGCCGACCGTGGCGAGGTAACCGGGGCCGGAGGCGGCAAGCGCCGGAAGGGCCAGGCAGAGGAGGCAAATCAGTTTCGAATGGCGGCCGCCTGGATTCATAGTCATGTCTCGTCAAATTGCAACTTGTTGACAGACAGCGCAACTAAATGGCTGTTTTGCGCAGGGAAGGCGGGGATTGGCTCGTAAGCCGGTGGCCGCCTTCCATTGCGGTCATCGTCAGGGTGGTATCGGCAGGACGAGGGGAGGACTTTAAGTGTTAAAACGGTGAAATGGGGAAACGTTAAAAGGTTAAAATGTCAAATCGTTAAATCCCGAAGACGGGTGCAATTGACCCTTGCGGCGACTATTCATCGCTCCGGTGTCCGCCATGGGGGTCACGATGCAGGCAGTTTTTCCCAAGCCGGGGCGATTTGGGATTTGACAATTCGAGGCGGCTGTTGGAGAGTGGGGGCGTCGGTAAGGGGCCTTCCTTTCGCACAGGCCCCGAAAAGGACGGTTCACCACAAAAAAGGATGGCGTGAAGACATTTTTAGTTTTTGATTCGCGATTTTTGATCGCAAGACAATGGCCGGCGCCGGCTGGGGCCCTTGGCAGAGGCTGGGATGGCTTTGCCACGAATTCCACGAATTTGCCCGAATGGGAAGGGCGGAGGGGCAAGGAACCAAGAATGGCAACCGAAGTTGGCGCAGATTTTCGCGGGTGGGAAAACTGTGTCGCGCGAAGGACGCGAAGCGGGCGAAGGGGAGTCAAACACAAGCCCAGCGTCCCGGTTGACCCGCATTGTCCCGCCTGGTCCCGCGTTGTCCCGCATACGATTTTTTTTGGGAATACGCGGGACGGCAGGGTGCTAGCGCACTGCCGTTCAAGGAGATGGGATTGAGGTTGACGCGTTTGGTTGCGCCATTTTAATGAAGACCATGCATAAAAAAGGTGGAGTTTTGGGCGGAGAGGCTTTGTCAGCGGAGGTTGTTTCAACGGTGCGGCGATTGCCAGGGACGCGCCTTTGCCGGCTGTGGGCGTTGACGGTGTGCGCTTTCGCGGCCGGTTGTTGCGGGGTGATGAGCCACCGGGAGAGTTTTGAGCCGCGAACGATTAGTTTCAAGGCGAGTGAGACCGGCAAAGTGCCAATTGATTTCTTCACGGCATTGACGGGCGGAGGGGGGCCGGTTTCCTGGGTGGTGCGGGAAGATCCAACTGCGCCGGGCGGCGGGAGGATTCTCGTGCAGGAAAGCGCGGACGCCACGAGCTATCGTTTTCCTCTGTGCGTGTATGACGAAGTTGTCGCGCGGGACGTGGCGGTTGAGGTGAAATTCAAGGCGATATCGGGAAAGGTGGATGAAGCAGGCGGCATTGTCCTACGCTATTGTCCGGGAAATTACTACATTGCGCGGGCAAATGCGCTGGAGAACAACGTTATTCTGTTCAAGACCGTGGGAGGAAAGCGGTCCAAGGTCGTGGAGGTCCCAGTCCCGGTGACGGCGGGCGAGTGGCACAGTCTGCGATTTGAGGCGAAGGGACGTCAATTGAAGATCATCTTTGACGGCAAGGTGGTGATCACCGCTGAAGACGGGACGTTTTCCAATTCCGGCAGGGTGGGGCTTTGGACCAAAGCCGACAGCGTGTCGGCATTTACCGATTTCAAAATCGAACGGGTACGGTGAAGTGCAACAACGACCTGATTAAGAGCCTTTCATAGAATGAGTGCGGGGAAGTTGATGGTTGAAAGCGTCGAAAGGGCCGGAAAAGAGGAGGCCGGGAAGGGTGAAAAGCCGCCGCTAAAGTTTCGCCGGGATTGTGACGATGAAGGTCAGATGATTTCGGCTGCGAAAGAACCGGTAAAGTGTGTGCCATTGGAAAGGGCGCAGATTGACAACCGGCTGAAAGGTTGCGCCTGCCTGCCGTCGCTGTCGAGCATTGACAGCGCGTTGAAGGAGTTGTTGAGCGCAGACCAACGGTATACGTCGCAGATTGCGGAGATCATCCGGCGCGACCCGAGCCTGACCGCGCGGTTGTTGCGGCTGGTGAATTCGGTGTATTATGGGATCTCGACCCCGGTCAAGAACATCGAGGAAGCGGTGTTTTACCTGGGGGTGCGGCAGATACGGCAGCTGGCGGTAGTGACGCCGATCATCGAGGATTTGCTGAGGCTGGCGGGGAATCACCGGTTCGACTGGCCGCAATTCTGGCGGCATTGCATCGCCACGGCGTTGATGACGCGGGATGTGATTGACATCATCCAATCGCCGAACGAGGAGACGGATTACGTGGGCGGGCTCATTCACGATGTGGGCAAGATCGTGATGGCGTCCACATTTCCGGAGCATTTTCGGGAGATTTACGGCGGGCCGGGCGAGGGGAGCAAGGATTTGCTGGAGCGCGAGCGGGAGGTGCTGGGGCTTGACCACGCGGAATTGGGGGCGATGTATTTGAAGAAGCAGGTTTTGCCGGAGGTCTTTGTTAGCATTGTCCAGTTCCATCATCAACCGGAACGGGCGCGGGAGAATGCAAACATTGTGGCGGCGGTGCAGGTGGCGGATTTGCTGGTGCGGCACGCGAATATCGGGCGGAGCGGCAATGCGGCCGAGGTGCCGGAGGAGAGTTGGACGGAAACGACGGGGTGGCAGATACTTTTTGCGCGGCAGAGCGCGGATGAGCGGGCGATCACGAGGGCGAGCCTGAAGCGGAGCTTGGAGCGGATCCCAATCATCCTGGAGGGGCTGGTATAGCGGGTTGAAGGGCGATTGCGGGCGGGATTTTTTCACTCAAGCGTCGGAGGTTTTCATCCGATTCCAACTGGGGCTGTGCCGATAGAAGGCGCGGCCCCGTTCATGAATCAGCCAGAAGAGAAGCGCTTCGACACGAAGCCACGGCAGGAGTATGCGGTCGCGGCGGAGCGCGGTTTTTGGCGGGGAAGGGTCTGGCGGTGAGTGGAATCAGGACCTACCGGGCGCTGGTGATTGACGGGGATCCGGACGTGCATGATTTTTTCAAGGGACTCCTGACCTCGGTGCGGCCGGCCGGGCCGGAGGGAGAGAAGAACAGAGAAGGAACCGAGGAGTTGACGGACTTCCCCACCTTCGAGGTGGATTCGGTGTTTCGGGGCGAACAAGGACTGGCCATGATTGCCGATTCGCTGGAGGCAGGACGGCCGTACTCGATGGTTTTCACGAACATGCGGCTCTCGCCGGGCTGGGATGGGATCGAAACCGTAAGCCGGGTTTGGAAGCAATGTTTCGAATTGCAGATCATAATCTGCTCGGAACACAAGGATTATGCGTGGCACGAGATCATCCACCGGTTCGGCCACAGCGGGCGGTTGTTGATTTTGACGAAGCCTTTGGACGCGACCGAAGTGCGGCAGGTGGCGTATTCATTGGCCGAAAAGTGGGACCTCGCGCGGCAGGCGAGAAGCCACCTGGAACGCCTGCAACGGCTGGTGGGTGAGCGGACGGCGAAGCTGGAGAAGGCGAACCTGTCGCTGCAGCGCAAGATACTTCAGAACCAGCAGGCGGAGCGCCGCCTGGTGAGCCAGTACGCGGTCGGACGCATCGTGGGCGAGGCGGTTTCATTGGACGAAGCGTTCGGCCGGGTGTTGCAAACGGCGGGCGAGAATCTGGATTGGGACTGGGGGGCGGTGTGGCAATGGGACGGGCCGGCGGAGGTGCTCCGCCTGATTTGCTGCTGGCACCGGGCGGATGGAGCCTTCGAGGCCTTTGAGGCGGCGAACCGTGAGCGCACCTTTGCGGCCGGTTTCGGATTGCCCGGGCGGACGTGGAACGCGGGCGAGGCGGTGTGGATACAGGATTTGTTTCAGGAAGCGGGTTTCGAGGGCGCCACGGCGGCGTCGGAGGCGGGCTTTCATTGTGCGGTTGCGCTGGCGCTCCGGACAGGAACACGGCAGTTTGGAGTGATGGAGTTCATGAGCCGGGAAATTCGCGAGCGGGACCCGGACCAGATGCAGACGCTTTCCGTTATTGGGGGCGCCATCGGCCAGTACGTGGAGCGGAACCAGGCGGAGGAAACGCGCAAGCTGATGGAGATACAATTGCGGGGCGCGCAGAAGCTTGAGTCCATCGGGCAACTGGCGGCCGGCATCGCGCATGAAATCAACACGCCGACGCAGTACATCGGCGACAACGTGCGGTTCTTGGAGGCGTCGTTCGGCGATCTGAAGGAAACGCACCAGCAGTATGAGAAGCTTTTGCTGGCGGCGAAGAACGAAGCGGTATCGGCCGAACTGGTGGCGGAGACGGAAGCTTGCGTGCGGAAGGCGGACCCGGGATTCCTGATGGCGGAGATACCGAGGGCAATCCAGCAGACCCTTGAGGGCGTGGACCGCGTCGCGAAGATTGTGCGCGCGATGAAGGATTTTTCACATCCGGGCACGGAAGAGAAGACGCCGGTGAACTTGAACCATGCGTTGGAGACCACGTTGACGGTGGCCCGGAACGAATGGAAGTATGTGGCCCGCATCGAGACGGATTTTGACCCCGACCTGCCGTTGGTGCCCTGCCTCCCGGGCGAGTTCAACCAGGTCATCCTCAACCTGGTGGTCAACGCCGCGCATGCCATCGGCGATGTCAGTGGCGGGGACGGCCGGGGCAAGGGTTTGATCACGGCTTCCACGCGGCTCTGCGGCGACTGGGTCGAAGTGAGGATCCGGGATACCGGCAGCGGGATACCGGAAAAAATCCGGCACAAGATTTTTGACCCATTTTTTACGACGAAGCCCGTGGGCAAGGGGACCGGCCAGGGGTTGGCCATGGCGCACACGGCGATTGTGGACCGGCATCAGGGCACGCTGACCTTTGAGACCGAGGTGGGCGTGGGCACGGTGTTTATCATCCGGTTGCCGCTGAACCCGGTCGCCCCTCCCAAGCGGGAGCCAACCAGAAAGACAGATGACTATGAAACGAGTTTTATTCGTCGATGACGAACCATTGGTGTTGGAAGGGTTGCAACGCATGCTCTTCGGGATGCGCCGCGAGTGGGACATGCGTTTCGCGGGGGGCGGCAGCGAGGCGTTGCGGATGATGGCGGAGGCGCCGGCCGACGTGGTGGTTTCCGACATGCGAATGCCCGAGATGAACGGGGCCCAATTGCTCAACGAGGTCATGCGCCTGCATCCCAAGGCGGTGCGGTTCATTCTTTCGGGCTACTCGGACATGGAGATGATCATGCAATGCGTGAGCGGGACGCATCAGTTTCTTTCCAAGCCCTGCGACGGGGAGACGTTGCGGAGCGTGGTGACGCGGGCGCTGGAAATGGACCTGTGGTTGAACAACGACAGCGTCAAGGCGCTCGTTTCCAAGATGGGGGCACTCCCCAGCCTGCCGTCCTTATATTTTGAGGTCATGGAGCAGCTGGGCGCGCCGGAGACCACGCTCGACCAGGTCGGCGTGACCATCGCCAAGGATCCCGGCATGACGGCGAAAATGCTGCAACTGGTGAACTCGGCATTTTTCGGGCTGTGCCGCCAGATCAGCGATCCCACGGAGGCCGTGATGCAACTCGGGCTCGAAACGATCAAGTCGCTGGTGCTTGGCATTCACGTCTTCTCGGAGCTTGGACCGGCGATGAACGGGCCGTTCTCGGCGGAAGAACTCTGGCACCACAGCCTGGCCACGGGCAGAACGGCGCGGCGCATCGCGAAGCTTGAACGGCAGGAGAAGAGAATCATCGAAGAGTCATTCACGGCCGGACTTTTGCATGACATCGGGCGATTGGTGTTGCTCGCAAATCTTCCCGCGCAATACAAGGAGGCGTTTGAGAATGCGCAAAGGGGCGGCATAACTCTGGTGGAGGCGGAACGCGCGGCGTTCGGCGCCGGCCATCCGGAGGTCGGCGGCTATCTGCTCGGCCTGTGGGGTCTGCCCATTTCGCTGGTTGAATCCGCCGTTTACCATCATCGTCCCAGCCTTTGCCAGGCGAAGAATTTCATGCCCTTGACGGCGGTTCACGCGGCCAACGTGTTCGAGGAGGAAATCGCGGGGAACGCCGGCCCCGAATCGCGGGTGGAACTTGACCGGGAATACCTGACCGGATTGGGATTGTGGAACCGCGTGCCGGTCTGGAAGGATATGGCCATGGGGAAAAGAACATTTTGATCGCATGAAAAAAATACTATTTGTCGACGACGAGCCAAACATCCTGGCGGCCTTCCAGCGCCAGCTTCACAAGCAGTTTCAGGTGGACACCGCGGCGGGACCCGCGGCGGGACTGGCCGCGCTCCAGAACTGGCGCGACTACGCGGTCGTCGTGGCGGACATGCAGATGCCGGAGATGAACGGCGTCGATTTTCTGGTCAAGGTGAAGCAAGCCGCGCCGGACTTGGTGCTGATGATGCTCACGGGCAACGCAGATCAGGCAACGGCCGTCAAGGCCATCAACCGTGGCAACATCTTCCGGTTCCTGAACAAGCCGTGCCCACCGGACGAACTGGTCTCGGCCTTGGAGGCGGCTGTGCGGCAGCACGAGTTGATCACCGCGGAGCGCGAGCTGCTGGAAAACACGCTCAATGGCAGCATCAAGGTGCTGACAGAAATCCTGGCGCTGTTCGATCCGATACGTTTTGGCCACGCTGAAAAACTGCGCTACCAGGTGCGCCAGATGGCCAACGCCCTGAAGCTGGGCCAGACTTGGGAACTCGAGGCGGCCGCCCTGCTGGCCAACATCGGACACGTGACGCTGCCCCCGGAACTGGTGCTTAAGGCGCGACTCGGGCAGACTCTTTCACCCAGGGAACAGCAAGTGTTTGAGCGCGTGCCGGAAGTGGGAAGCAATCTCCTTGCCCAGATCCCGCGGCTGGACGAAGTGGCCCGGATTATCCTCTACCAATGCCAGCGGTTCGACGGCAGCGGTTTCCCGTCGGACAAAGTTGCCGGCGAAGACCTGCCTGTGGGCTCACGCATTCTGAAGGTGCTGGTCGACCTGTCACAACTTGAAAACAAAGGCGTCCAGCGCGCGGTTGCCATCGACGAAATGCGCAAACGCAGGGATTGGTATGACCCGCGCCTGCTTGGTATCGTGGCGGGGGCACTCTGCCAGGAGGCGGAGGAGCACGGCCCCGTTGAAGGAACAACCAGGCTGGTGACCTTCCTCAATTTGCGCATCGGCGATGTCCTGGCGGCGGACTTGGTGACCAAGGACGGTGTGCTAATCATTTCCGCCGGAAACCGGGTTACCCTGCCGATGATGCAGCGGTTGCGAAACTTCGCGGCGCTTTCGGGCGTCAAGGAGCCGATCCGCGTGGAGGCATGAAACGTGCTCGAGTTTGATGTCTGGACTATTCAGCCACGTTTAAATTGACGTGAGGCGGGATGACGAGCGGAGTGGCGAGAGACCGCGACCAAAGACCGGGGTCACCGTCAATCTGGGCGAAGCCGTTTCGGCTGTAAAGTTGCCGGCAGGCCATGTTCGCGTTCGTCGGCAACAACTTGCCCACCAGGGTGGCGGCCTGTTCGGAGGCGAGACTCCCGGCCAGATGCGCGAGAAAGGCGTCTTCGATGCCGAGGCCAAGGGCACGGCAACTCATGACCAGGTGATGGACGCAATTCTGATGCACCCAAGCTGCGCCGATCAGCCCGTATTCGGTGAAGCGGTCGACGGCCTCGATGACGTGAAGTTGGTGGCCGCCCGCCAGAAGCTGGTGGCACTGCTCGAGCGTGTAGCGGGCACCCGTGGTGTTGAACTGGTTTGTCTTGTTGAAAAGTTCCAGCGCGCGGTTCATGCGCACATCCTTGGTGTCGCGAATCAGAGACAGTGACACGCGGAGGTTCAGCGTCTGCAGAAACTCCTGCTGGGAGAGGGATTTGCGCACTGTTTCGCGCTCCAACTGGGCCCGCACCATCTTGGTTTTTAGCACGGATTCCTGCGTGATGGATGACCGTTGGGTTTCGGGGGACCATAGAAGTACTCGCTTCAGATAGTAGAGATGGCTGCCCAGCACCCGTACTGCGGGCAATTGTTCCTGGATAGCGGCCCGTTCCACGGGATTGTCATCCACCATGACGACATCCTCGGGGCGGAGGTTTACTTCGCGGATGATGTCACGCAGGTTCTGCGGCTTGCTGAGGAAATTGATTTTACGCACGACGAAGTCATCCAACGATATCTGGCCCTGGACGATCCGGGCCCAGTTGGATTGGATGAACGTTTCATCGTTTTTGCTGACGATGGCCAGAAGGACGCCGCGCTTTTTCAATATGAGCAGTGTTTCCATGAATCCCATGGGCCAGCCTTCAAGGATTCCCAGGGTTCCCTCCGCCGCGACCCCCCGCCAAAGCGTGTCATCGAGGTCCACCGCCACCAGTTTGACGACGTCCAATTGCCGGGTGCTCCGGAACATGGCGAACACTTCGTGCAGAAGGGCCTCGAAAAACTCGAGCCAGCGCGCAGTATAATGGCGTTGCATCGGAGCCGGCGGCTGAATGCGATTCAGATCGTGGTCGTGGTCGCCGTCGCTCAAGGTGGTTCCGTGGGTGTAGGACCAGACAATGTCGTCCTGGCAATATTTCTTGCCGATGGAGGAAGTTATCTGGTCCGTATCCACCCAGTGCACGTTCTGATACCCCGCGCATTGGGCGGCCAGGAACTGGTTGAGCCGCTCGATAAAGTGCATGACGTTCCGGAGATCGTAGCGCGGCTGAAACCGGCCCAGCGGATTTTGTTGAGGAACCAGAAACCCAAGCACGAACGTGAGGAGCTTGCGCTCGACGTTCAGTTTGAGGGCATTGGCCAGGTACCGCGCGAGGCAATCCTCGGTCTGGCGCAGGAACTCCTCGTGCCGGGAGCCGTCCTCGGGCAGAAGGAAATAGGCGCTGCCGAGGATCGAGCGCAACGGGATGTGGATGATTTGGAAGTCATATTGCTCGGCCTGGGCCGGCGTCAGATCCGGGAAGGTATCGAAATTGTTCAGCAGGAAAAAATCGCCCGCGAAATTCCAGGTGATCCGCGACGCGATTTCGGGAAACGGCTGCGCGAGGCAGCCGCCCACAACGAGGAAACGCGCCGCGGGCGTTGGCGTCACCTGCAAGTCGATTGGAGTCCGGTATCGTGAACCGTCGTGTCGCGCGACCAGCTCCGGGTCGAGTTTCATCGGCCCGGGTGACGCGGCTGGCACCGGCTTGGTTTGGGGGGTCACGAGCGGATTGTGTCTTTTGGCCCTTGCATCGTGTTGGCTCCGGGGGTGTTGAGATGTGCTGTCACCGGACAAGTGTAGTGTCCCGTTCTTGGTGTGGCAAGTGTTTCGCGGGCATGTGTTCTCGCACGAAGACGAGTTCCAAACGTTGTAAGTGCCTTTTCATAAACAGATAACAATGCCTCCGGCAACCCGGCGTGTTGGAGACACACGCTGCATGTTTGTGCTCAAGTTTTTTTGGGATGAGCCGATTAAAGGGAAGTCGCAAGACAAATGGCGACTGGCAGCCATAAAGGGCCAGTCGGGAAAAACGGCGGTGCCCGCAACCAAAACCGCCAGACGGCAAGGATGCCGTGGAACATAGTGATCCCCGCAAGGGGTGACTCAAGGAAAGAGTTAGTATGATAATTAATACAAATATAGCGGCTCAAACGAGTGCCACGAACCTGGCCGGCTCAACCAGCATGTTGAACAACGCGCTGTCCGAGTTGTCCTCCGGTTCGAAAATCGTGCAAGCGTCTGATGACCCGGCGGGCTTGGCGGAATCCATCGGTTTGAGTTCGGACCTGAATCGTGATACGGCGGCGTCAACGAACGTCACCAACGCCATCTCGTTCGCCCAAACCCAGGACGGGTTCCTCCAAAACGTCGGCAATGCCCTGAACCGGATGAGCGAACTCTCGGTCGAGGCGCAGGACGTGACGAAATCAGCGAGTGACCGGGCTGACTATCAGTCTGAGTTCTCCACGCTGGCTGCATATGTCGGAACCGCCGCGAACCAGACGTTCAACGGCGTCAGCCTCTTCACCGCGACGGCACTTAGCGTGACCACCGACGGCGACGGCGGCTCGTTCAGCATGTCGGCCATCAACCTGAAGGCCGCGGCTTACACCGGCGTTTCCGGCGGCACCCTGAACATCTCGACCACTGCTGGCGCAACAACGGCGCTTACCGCGGTGGAAGCTGCTATCACCCAGTTGTCAACGGATCGCGGCACAGTCGGCGCGAATGAATCGCGTTTGAACTACACCGCGGCCCAACTGAGCACCCTGCAGAACAACCTCTCGGCCGCCAATAGCGCGATCACCGACGTGGATGTGGCGCAGGAGAGCACTCAGTTCGCCAAGTACCAGATTCTGGTGCAAGCCGGCACGTCCATGTTGGCCCAGGCGAACTCCCTTCCTCAATCGGTGCTGAAGCTCCTGTCGTAAGGAGCCGGCCTGAGGATCGGTTGGAAGAATCAATGACTCGGGCGGCGTTTGCGCCGCCCGAGTCCGCTCCGTTAAGGAGCGCGGGCGGCAGACAATCGGCCCGCATGACACGTTAAAGCGCAACATCAGCTTAATTTATGTCAACAACCAGTTCGACCTCCTCAGCCAGCAACGCCGCACTTCTGCAGCTTTCCGGACTGGCGTCGGGCATCAACTGGCAGTCCCTGATCACACAGCTCGTCGCGGTGGAGCGCTCACCGGAAACGCAGATGCAGGCGCAACAGACGGCCTTTGGGACCGAAAAAACCGATTATCAGACAATCGCGACGGATTTAGCGCTGCTGGGCACGGACATTACCAACCTCACGGCGCCCGATTTTTTCAGCAGCCGGACGGCTTCTTCCTCCGATTCCACCGTGGCGACCGCGACGGCGTCCTCCGGCACGGCCCTGGGCAATTACACTTTCAACATCACACAATTGGCGACCGATGCGGCGATGCAGGGGGCAACCGCCGCGGTGAATCCGTTGAGCGCGACGAACGATGTTTCCGGACTGGTGCTGGCCAACGCAGGATTCGCCAATCCGGTGACGGCGGGCACCTTCACGGTCAATGGAAAGAGCGTGACCATCGCCACGAGCGACACTTTGCAATCGGTTTTTGACAAGATCAGCACGGCCACTGGCGGTGCGGTCACCGGCAGCTACAACGCTTCGACGGACGAAATCACGCTTTCGGACACCTCCGGCACCGCTCCCATAGTTTTGGGCAGCGCAACCGACACCAGCAATTTTCTCCAGACGACGCAATTGTACAACAATGGCATGGGCTCGATTACCAGCGCATCCGCGCTGGGCGCCGTCAGTTTGAACGGCGACCTGAGCTCCGCAAATCTGGCGACGCCCATCAACGACGGCGGAAGCGGGAACGGAGAGTTTTTGATCAACGGCGTCGCCATCAACTTCAATGCCTCGACGGAGAGCATCAACGACGTCCTCACGAGCATCAACAATTCTGCGGCCGGCGTGACGGCGACTTACGATTCAGTCAACAACCGCTTCCTGCTCACAGACAAGACGGCGGGGGATGTGGGGATTTCGATGCAGGACGTGACCGGCAATTTCCTGGCGGCGACGGGCCTTTCCGCGGGGACCTTGCAGCGGGGAACCAATCTTCAGTACAATATCAACGGTGGGGGCACGCTGACCAGCCCGACGAACACGATCACCTCTGACACGTCGGGAATCACCGGTTTGACGATTACGGCGCTGGCCCAGGGCTCGACCACGGTGAGTGTGGGCAGCGATACTTCGACGATGGCCACGGCGATTACGCAGTTCGTAACCGATTACAACACCGTCCAAAGCTACATCAGTTCCCAGGTGGCTACGACGACGGATTCATCCGGTAATGTGACGGCCGGTACGTTGACCGGCAACATGGACATCGAAGATATCGCCACCCAGCTGCGGCAGCTTGTAAATGCCGCGCCGGGCGGCAGTTCGAGCGCAATCCAGAGCCTGAGCGACCTGGGGTTTACCTCCAACGGAAACGACAACACGCTTTCGACCTCGAATTCCGCCACGCTGACGGCCGCATTGACCAACAACTTGTCCGCCGTTCAGTCGCTGTTCACCGATCCCGCCAACGGGGTCGCCACCACGCTGGGCAAATACGTGACCAACGTCACCGGCACAACCGGCATCTTGACCACGACCGAGACGGATCTGACCAACGAGTCGAATGACATCACGAACAACATCGCGACGTTGGAGACCAAAATCTCGGCCGACCAGGCTCGGATGACGCAGGAGTTCGTGGCCATGGAAACGGCGGTGAATTCAATCAACACGCAAAAGCAGTATTTAAACGACTATTTTGGCTCCTCCGGGTCGACTTCCACGGGCAGTTCGCAGGCCAGCGGATTGTAAAACGACCCGGTCCGGCCGGGCGGCGTCCGGCAGCAGCGTGAGAATGCGGCGCGGGGGAAAAAATCGAAGTCCCTTCACTTTTCACTGCATTCCGCCGATACCACCAACATGTCAGGAAGAACGCGACAACGGGTTCGGAAGCTGTTCCGAATCGACCTGGACAGTGAAATCATGACGCTGCCGGGCCGGGGACTGAAATCAGTCATGGGACTTTTCGCACATCTTGAGAATCTGGCGCGGCGGACCGAAGGTGAGACCACGCCGGCACTGAAGGGGATTGGCGCGGGAAAACCGGCTCCGACGTTTTCATGCGACCCGTCCGCGGCCGGCCAGATGGGGGAACGCATCAGTTTCCGCGACCTGGGTCGGCAGGTGATTCGCGCCGCGCAAAGCCAGGTGCGGGCCTTGCAGGAACGGCTGGATTCGGTGCAGTCGCTGATGCTAATCAATGATTGGGCCGTGGCGGAGCGCTTGTGGGCGAAACTGGCGCCGGATTGCAAAACGCCGCTCTTCGAAATGGGCTTTATTGAGGAATTGTGGGGAATCAGCGCGGACCAGTTGCAGGTGAACGGCTGGTCCCTGACCCGTCAATGGCAGCAATTTGTGTTGATTCAGGCGGAAGTCGAGGTTCTATTGGGCCGTCGCCGGAGCCTGGTTGAACTTTCGGACATGCTGGAGCGGGACTTGGGGCGATGGCTCGCGAGGTTTGTGGATTTGCTGGAGAAGCTGGATGAAGAGAGTGCCGTCTGATTTTCTGCGCAAGACCCGGCGCCCGCCGGCCCTGTTGGCGGCGGCGGCCGTGATTTTGCTCGCCGGTTGCACTTCGGTTCGCGAGAGCCTGCTGCTGCCCCCGGTCGAGGTGCCCACCTATTACCATCCGAGCAATGTTTACGTTTACAGCCAGACGCTGCCCGCGTCGTTGCGCCGGGTGGTCTTGCTCCCGTTGACGACAGCCAGTGCGGCGGACTCGCAGGAGGCCGGGGTGGAGGCGCTGGAACCGGTGCTGCAAACGGAACTGGAGAAGACCAAGCGGTTTGAGGTGGTCCCGATTTCGGGCGACCAACTTCGCCAGTTGACGGGGCAGGCCGCTTGGCGGGCGGATGAACCGCTGCCGTTGGATTTTTTTGAACGGTTGCAGAAAGCGACCGGCTGCGATGCCGTGATGTTTTGCCAATTGACGCGGTACCAACCGTACCAGCCGCTGGCGGTGGGGTGGAAGCTGAACCTCGCCTCGAAGACTGCCGCGACCAATGCCGAGCCGCAGCTTCTTTGGTCCGTGGATGAGGTGCTGGATGCCGGTGAACCACAAGCGGCGAAGGCGGCCCGAACTTATTATTCGCAACATGTTCGTAATGAACAGTCTCAGGAGGACACAGGGACGATCTTGCGTTCCCCGAGCTTGTTCGGGCGGTTCAGCCTCAGCGCGCTGTTTGCGACACTGCCCGAGCGCGACAAAGATTGACGGGGCAGATTTAAGTTTTGCCGCGCATCAGCCGATACCAGCTTGGCTAAGCAAAATACTTTAGATAGTCAGTTTGGACGTTATGAAGATTAATCCCAATACGAATCCGGTGAGAGTTGACGGGGGACAAACTCCGAAACCCGCCGCTGCAGCGAAGTTGCCGGCCGAAGAGGCGGCCTACTTTGCCGGTTCGGCCGCGGTGGACAGTGCCCTGAGCAGCACCCCGGACAGCCGTCCGGCCGCGGTGGAGCGCGCTCGCACCTTGATCGGTGATCCCGCGTATCCGGGACCGGACGTCCTCCGCAAAGTTTCCCAGCTTTTGGCCGGTCAGATCGGCGGCGCGAACGAGTGATTCGCCGCCCATAATTCAAAAAAATGCAACGCAACAACCCCTGGCAGTCTTATCGGAAGGTTGCCACTCAAACGGCCTCACCGGGACAGCTCGTGCTCATGCTCTACGAAGGCGCCATCCGTTTTTCGGAACAGGCGCTGGCCGGCTTCGAACACCGGGGAGATCCGCTCGCCTTCAATCAGACCATCAACAACAACATCCATCGCGCCCAGGCCATCATCACGGAGTTGAATGCCGTGCTCAATATGCGGCGCGGCGGGGAAGTGGCCGCGAATTTTCGACGGCTTTACCAATACATGGACCGCCGGCTCCGCGAAGCGAACATCCGCAAGCAGAAGGAGCCCATCGAGGAAGTGCTGATGCGGCTGCGTGTTCTACGGGACAGCTGGGCCGAAATGCTCCAGCAACGGCCCCAGGGCGAAAACCGTAGCCAGACGGAACTTCAATCGGCCTGACACCATGAACGCCCGACATGACATCGAGAAATTCCTGGGTCAATGGCTTGAACTGACACAGGCGGAGGCGGGCGCGATTGAATCAGCGGAGTGGTCCGAGGTGCAAGAGATTCAGTCCACCAAGGCAGCGCTTCAAAAGTCGCTTTCGGCGGCGCGCGAACGGTTGATGGCGGAGGAAAGCGGCCCTTTGCTGGCGCCAAAAAACGATGATCCGCTGCGGCTCGAAGTGGGCAGGCTGGTGTCGCAGGAAAACCGGAACGCGGAACTGCTGGCGGCCCAGATGCGGCGCGCCCGCGCCGAGCAGGAGAAACGCGCCGAAGCGCTACGGAATTTGCGGCGCCTGCAGCGGTCCTACGGGCGCAGGCTGGACGCCGCGTGGCAAACCTATTCGTGACCGTAGCGCAGGCGGTGGTCACTCATTGCTCTGATTTTCACCGTCGGGGGTTCACGATGTACCCAGCCTTTCCCAGCAAGCGGGTTTTTGGATTTGACACCGCACACTCCGTCGATACGATTTGTGGGCATCATGACCCCCGCGACCACTGTTGATTCCCCGGCGCCGCGCACGCGCAGTGCGATCCTGATAACCCTGGCTTTTACGGTCGTCTTTCTGGCGCTGGGATTTCTGGCGCCGGGTCACAGCAATCCGCGTCTGGCGTGGACGTTCTATATCACCGCCGCGCTCTTGTTGTCCTGGCAGTGCGCCCTCTTCCTGCGGGCGGGGCGGAATTCGTTGGGCTTTAAATGGGAGTTCGTTCCCGTCCGCTCGCATTATGTGCAGGCGCTGGTCCAATCGACTATTTATGTGTACTGGGGCTGGTACTGGCGGAATGTTTACGCAGAGGTGCCGCTGATTCTGTCGCAGGTGGCGTTCCTTTATGTCATTGACGGCTTGTTGAGCTGGTCGCGGGGCCAGACCTGGCGGCTGGGATTCGGGCCGTGGCCGATCATCTTCAGCACTAACCTGTTCATGTGGTTTCGGGACGACTGGTTTTGGTTTCAATTCCTGATGGTGGCGACCGGCCTTGTGGGGAAACAATTCATCCGTTGGAAGCGGGACGGAAAAATCACGCATATCTTCAATCCTTCGGCGTTTGCCTTGACGCTTTTTTCGCTGGTATTAATTTTCAGTGGAACCACTGATTGCACGTGGGGGCGGGAAATCGCCGTGACGCAGGGCCGGCCTCCTCATATTTACATGGAGATTTTTCTGTGCGGCATGGTAGTGCAGTATTTCTTCGCGGTCACCCTGTTGACTTTCTCCGCGGCAGGCATGCTCGCGCTGCTCACCCTGATCTACACTCATATCACCGGCGTCTATTTCTTTTTTGACACGAACATCCCGATCGCGGTTTTTCTCGGATTGCACCTCCTGATGACCGACCCAGCGACGACCCCGCGCAGCAGCCTGGGAAGAATCATGTTCGGGTCCATTTATGGCGCCGGCGTGTTCGTGGGCGCCTTTATTCTCGAAGCTTTCGGGGCGCCCGGGTTCTACGACAAGCTGATCGTGGTGCCGTTCCTGAACCTGCTCACGCCGCTGCTCGACCGTGTGGCTGCGCTTGGTGTGGCGGGCACAATCGGCCGGTGGGAGTCAAAAGTCGCACCCCGCAAGATGAACCTGGCCTTCATGGCCGGCTGGGCGGCGCTGTTTTTCACCATGCTCGCCACCGGATTTGTCGAGGCGCCCCACCCGGGCGCGACCATCGCATTCTGGAAGAAAGCGGCGGAGGAGAAGCGCCCGCGCGCCGCCGCCAATCTGCAGTTCCTTCTCAGTCAGTTCGACCAGCAGAATCTGGAAGACCCGTCCAAGCTGGTTGGCTCCGTTGGCGGCGCCAGCGGTCAAAGTCGCGAGCAATTGCTGGGCATACTCTGCAACCAGGTCGCCACCATTTATGCCGAAGGAAAACTTGTTCCGGCTGATGCGGACAAGGCCGCCCGTTATTTCGAAAAATCCTGCGACGTTGGCAATCTCGAAGGCTGCGCCAATCTCATCCTGCTTCGTTCCACCACGAACAACTCCCCTTCCGATTCTGACTTCGCGCGCGCACTGTCGGTCATCGAAAAATCGTGCGCCGAAGCTCCGAACGGCCGCCTCAGTTACCTGGCCGGCCAATGCTATGAGTCCGGTCGTGGCCACGTGGTGGACAAGGCCAGGGCCCGCCAATACTACGAGCAGGGCGCGGCGCTTGGTGATGTCGCCTCGTGCAAAAGCGCGGCCCGGATGCAATTGGCGGGCGAGGGCGGAGCCGCCGATCATGCGGCCGCCGCGCGCTGCCTGCAAAAGGCGGCGGATGAGCAGGATGGCCCAAGCTGCCTCTTTCTCGCCAAGCTATATCATCTCGGCGACGGTGTCCCGCGGGACGAGCAACGGGCCGTGGCTTTGCTTGAACAGGCCTGCAAGCTCGGCGTGCAACCGGCGTGCGATATCTTGAAGCAATCCCCCCGGCAGTGAGCACGATCCTTGACCGCCCGCCGAATCGATTCTGAAGCATCGGCCGGATTATTTGATTGAATTAGAGGCCCTTCAGCCTGTATAAGTTTTTGTTGTGAAGACCCCGATGTTGTCGTTCGTTGCCGGCTGCCTGGTCTTCGTTTCATGGTCCGCCCGCGCGCAGGTCACGGTCTGGACTTATCACTACAACAATCATCGGGATGGGGCTGACACGAATGAAACCATCCTGAAGCCGACCAACGTCAACGCGACGACCTTCGGCAAGCTTTTTTCCTACACTTTGAACGGCCATGCTTATGCGCAGCCGCTTTACGTCCCAAACCTGGCCATCGCGGGGCAGGGGACGCACAACGTCCTTTTTGTCGCCACCGAACACAACAATGTTTATGCTCTGGATGCGAACAATCCGGGCGCGGGAGGTGGGCAGTTGTGGAACACCATTCTGGGTGCGGCTGCGATCACGACCATACCGGGGTTGCTTACGAACAGAAACTTTGGCACGCGCTATAATGGGGACGCTTACACCGACATTGAACCCGTGGTCGGCATCACGGGCACGCCGGTGATTGACACGAATTCAGGGACCCTCTACGTGGACACGTTCATTGCCCAGATTTCCGGGGGTGCGACAAATTATTCCCACCAACTGCACGCGCTGAACATCGCCGACGGCACGGAACGCAGTTTCAGTCCGGTAACCATCGCCGCCTCCGTTCCGGGCACGGGCGTGGACAGCGTTGGGGGCCGGGTCACGTTCAATCCCAAACAGGAAAATCAACGGTCGGCGCTCACACTCGCGGGCGGGGTTTTGTATGTCGTTTTTGCCGGTTACGCCGACACGGACCCGTACCACGGCTGGGTCATCGGCTACAACGCCTCGAACCTGGTGCAGTTGACGAATTACGTTTTCAACACGACTCCGAACAGCTCGGTCGCCGGTTACGGCACGAATGCCGGGGAGGGCGGCATCTGGATGGGTGGCGGGGGGATGGTGGTGGACGCCTACACGAACCTGTATTTCGAGGTTGCCAACGGCATCTTTAACGTAACGGATAATTCGGGCAATACGGAATACGGGGACAGCTTCATGAAGCTGTCGACCACGAACGGTCTGGCGGTTGCCGACTATTTCACCCCGTACAACCAGGCCAATCTGGCACAAAACGACACCGATCTGGGGTCCGGCGGTCCAGTGATGCTCCCGGATCAATTGGGACCCTTCCCGCATTTAATTTTGGGAGCCGGCAAAGGAAAGGTCATTTACGTCCTGAACCGCGACCAGTTCACGACCAATAACGTTCATTATGACACGACGAACACAGTTGATTACGTTGCGCAAACCGTCAGCGGCCAGATTGGCCCCGCGTTTGACACACCCGCGTATTTCAACGGCCGGGTTTATTACGCGGGGAGCGGCGATAATTTGAAGGCGTTTTCGGTGACCAGCGGCGTGTTGTCGGGGAGTCCAGTTTCGACGGACAGTGCCCGGAGCTTTCCTTTTCCGGGGGCCACACCGAGCGTCTCGGCCTCCGGCACGAGCAACGGCATTGTGTGGGCGACGGAAATGGGCACGCCGGCGGTTCTCGTGGCCTGCGACGCCACCAACGTCGCCACCGAACTATACAACAGCGCCCAGGCAGCGGGAAACCGTGACCAGCTTGCCAACGGAACCAAATTTGCCACGCCGGTGGTGGCGGACGGCGAGGTCTTTGTGGGCGGCTCAAACTCGGTCTCGGTGTTCGGCCTCCTGGCGGGCACGTTGGGCCTGAGCTCGGCAGGGTATAGTGTGCCAGCCGCCGGCGGCACGGCCACCATCACCGTAAACCGGCTGGGCGGAACGAGCGGCGCGGTCCAGGTGTCCTATGCGACCGTCGCGGGCGGAACAGCCGTCAACGGCTCGGATTTCACCGGCGTCTCCGGCTCCTTGAATTGGACCAACGGCGACGCGGCGGCGAAAACCTTCACCGTGCCAATTCTCAACAACCCCGTCGTGCAATCCAATGTGACGGTGAGCCTGGCGTTGAGCAACCCGTCCAGCGGCTCCGCACTGGGCGTGCAATCCGCCGCCGCGCTGACGATTGTCGAACCGGCGATTGACTTCTGGAAGCTTTCATATTTTGGAACGAATGCGAACAACCCCGCCGTGGCCGGCGATTCCGCCGATCCGCAGCACGACGGCATCGTCAATCTGATGGCTTACGCGTATGCGTTCAATCCGCTGCTCACCCACGCCAATCCTTTCCACGGAGGACTCCTCGGAAACCAGTTCCAATTGACTTTCCCGCGGAACATTGCGGCCAGCGACATCACCTATAACGTGCAAAGCTCGGCTGACCTGGACGGTTGGAGCAATCTGTTGACGTTCACCGCCGCGAGTGGCTGGGTGACCAACGCGCCCGGGGCTTCGATTTCCGAGTCCGCAACCAACGGGTTGCCGCCGCTGCAGTACGTCAACGTCACCGCGACGACGTCAACAAATGTCAGGGCGAGCGAAGCCAACGAATTTTTACGGTTGCAAATCACGCGTTGAAGCATGGCAACTGAGCGGGTTGCCCCGGCTCCGGCACGTTTAAAATGAACTTTCAATGGCGCGGGCGATGCGGGCGGTGCAGATTTTTGCGATTGTGTTTGGAGGTTTCCTCGCCCATTTTAAAGGTATTGAGTCATTTATTCGGTGAGAACTGATCTTCAAACGCCGCAATCGATCCGCGAAGCCGTGATTTCCGACGCTTCAACCACGGGGTCGCCCCCCCAAAACTGGCTTGAAGGCGGGATGGCGGTGCTCGACGCGGACGGCCGCGTGACGGAAGTCAACGACGCTCTGGCGAATTGGCTCGAGCAATCCCCCGCCGGGCTGGCAGGATCTCATTTCTGGGACGTGCTGGGAAAGGCGTTGTCCGATTGCGGGGAATCGGTCGCGAAAGCCGGCCAGGGTGCCGCCTCATTTGGTCGCTTTACACTGAAATCAACCGCCCCGTCGTCCCAGCGGTCTGCCTGGTATGTATTAGAGACCGCACGAAGCGGCGGCAGGAGTTTTGTGCGGATGAACTCCACGCTGCCGCCGCTGACGGAGCTGGAGGAGGGGGTCTGGGACGAGCATTTGCGCAGCGACTCCGCCCGGCGCGAGATGTTCATGCGGCTGCTGCGCGCCGAGGCGGGCTTGGACCGCCTCCTGCGGCGCTGGCCATGCGTGGTGTTCAGCCAGCGCCCGGATTTCAGCCTGCAATTCGCCAGCCCGAACATCCAGGAGTTGACGGGGGTTTCCGTGGCCGACTGGTCGTCCCAGCCCCGCCGCTTCTGGGAGCTGGTGCATGAGCAGGACGCGGTGGAATTGCGCCAGCAGTAT
>Ga0181516_10001191_pt1 | contig 20470 bp, 15 predicted proteins | sample PEATcosm2014_Bin_25_FD_121104 | JGI IMG/M metagenome (GOLD analysis project Ga0181516, IMG submission 121104) | Peatland microbial communities from MTU Mesocosm Facility, Houghton, MI, USA - PEATcosm2014_Bin01_10_metaG | ecosystem: Environmental > Terrestrial > Soil > Wetlands > Peat | place... | reverse complement strand
CTCGGCATCTGCTACGGGTTCCAGCTCATCACCCACCGCGGTGGCGGCCGGGTCGAGAGCCTGCCTGTCAAGGAGTACGGACGCGTGGCGCTGACCCTGGCCCCGGGCAACCCCCTGTTCGACGGCGTTCCCTCGGGGTTCAACTCGTGGATGAGCCATGGCGACAGCATCGCCACCCTGGCCCCCGGCTTCGAAATCACGGCCGTGAGCGACAACCACCCTGCCGCCGCGTGGAACCCTGTGCGCCGCATCTGGGGCATCCAGTTCCACCCCGAGACCAGCCACAACGAATACGGCATGCAGATCCTGAACAACTTTGCCTTCGGGATCTGCCACGCCAGCCGCGATTGGAACCTCGACAAGGTCCTCGAGCTTGAAAGAGCCAAGATCCGTGAGCGGGTGGGCAAGAAGGACGTGCTGCTGCTCATTTCAGGCGGAGTGGACTCGACGGTGGCCGGCGCCATGCTCCTCAAGATCCTCGACCCCGCTCAGGTCCACTTGATGTACATCGACACGGGCCTGATGCGCAAGAACGAGAGCGAGGAGGTCGCTGGCATCCTCAAGCAGCTGGGCGCCCGGCACCTCCACCTGATCGAGGCCGAACAGCGGTTCCTCAAGGCGCTGGCGGGCCTGTCCGACCCCGAGGCCAAGCGCAAGGCCATCGGCGACGCCTTCATCCGTGTGCAGGAAGAAGAGGTCGCCAAGCTCAAGCTCACCGACTACTTTCTGGCCCAGGGAACGCTGTACACCGACCTCATCGAGAGCGGCAAGGGCGTGGGCAAGAAGGCCCACGTCATCAAGAGCCACCACAACGTGGGCACCCCCCTGGTCGAGGCCAAACGTGCCGCCGGCCTGGTCGTTGAACCCTTGGAGATGCTCTACAAGGACGAGGTGAGGGCCCTGGGCGAAAAGCTGGGCGTGGGCGAGGCCATCGTCTGGCGCCATCCCTTCCCCGGTCCGGGCCTGGGCATCCGCATCCTGGGCGAGGTCACCCGCGAAAAGTGCGACATCCTGCGCGAGGCCGACTGGATCTACATCAGCGAGCTCAAGAAGCGCGGGCTCTACCGCGAAATCTGGCAGGCGTTCAGCGTTCTGCTCCCCGTCAGGTCGGTGGGGGTCACCGGCGACGCCAGGGACTACGGCTACGTGCTTGCCCTGCGCGCGGTGGTTTCCAAGGACGGCATGAGCGCCGACGTGTACCCCTTCCCCATGAAGCACCTGCTCGAGATCAGCAGCCTCATCACCAACCAGGTGCGCGCGGTGGGCCGGGTGACCTACGACGTCAGCTCGAAACCCCCGTCGACCATCGAATGGGAATAGGCGGGACTCAGATTCTGTGGTGAATCTCCGACAATAGGGAAAAGGTTGTTCGGAGGCTTTCTATGGCGTTGCACCAGCTCTTGTCGATGATGCCCCACGAGGTCGCCCAGGCCCAGCGCTCGGTGGTGGCCCGGTGGACCGACACCCCCGAGACACCCGGGTGGGAGCCTGAACCCGAGTACGGCGCCTTCGTCGACGACCGGGGCCTTGTGGTCACCGGTGTGGTGCCGGCCCGGGCCTTCCTTGAATCCGACGACCCCAGAACCCTTGAGCTGGCCCCCGGCACCGAAAGGACGTTGGGCGGCGCCCAGGTCTACTTCTTGGACTGGGGCCGCCAACCCCTGTCGTGGGAAGAGATCTTCGACCTGTGGGAGGCCTGGGAAGGCCAGGGCATGATCGCCGGGTGCGGCAGCGTCTCGGTGCCCTGGGCCCTGGCCACGCGGTGGACGGCGCCCGGCTGGGTGGCCTTCCGCGACGGCTTCGACGGGGCGCCGCTGGCCGTGACGGCACGCCGGGGGGACGCACCTTTCCCGGTCGAAACGGTCCAGGCTGAAACGGTCCGCAAGGAACCCTTAGCTGCGCCGGTGCCCGCTGGCTCGTCGTTCCTGGCCCGGGCGGAACGGTTGCGAAGCGGCACAGCGCCCCGGGACGAGGCCGACGAACCCGCCCTTCCGCAGATTCCGTTCACCATCGGCGCCCTGCGGGACCCCCGCCACGTCTGGCCCACGGGTTTGGAGTAAGGCGCCAACCTTGACAGTCGCCCGTCCCTAGGGTACTATATCTTGAAATTTGGAACGGAGGCATTGGATGGGCAAGAAAGGAATTTCGAAGAACGCCCGGCGCGAAGGCGCCAAGGAACTGTTGAGCAAGTGGGGCGGGAAGATCCGCATGAAGTCCGTCTTCGAAGATGGCAAGATGAAGCACGTCGCCGTCTGCGAAAAGACCGGCAACACCGCCCGGCGCCCCACCGACCTGATGGAATAGTCCTCGGTTCACGAGACGAAAGAGCCCCGGCCTTCACGGCCGGTTTTTTTTTGCCCCAAAGAGGACAGCCGGGGAGGCAGGCCCGCCCCGGCTGCGGCCTTACTGCTCGTGCAGGCCCTCCTTGCGGTGGGTCTGGTACTCTTTCACCAGCGCGTCGGTTTCCTTGGCCCCCAGAGGGCTGTAGTGATCGAACTCGGCCTCGAAGGCGCCCGTGGAACTGGTGAGCGCTTTGAGCTGAAGGGCGTACTGCAGAATTTCGGCCTGGGGCACCTGCGCCTTCACGACTACGATGTCCTTGCCGTAGGTCTCCTGACCCAGCACTTTGCCCCTGCGGCCCGAAAGGTCGGCCAGGATGTCACCCAGGTACTTCTCTTCGATGTACACCGACAGGTTCATCACAGGCTCGAGGAGGATGGGGTGCGCCGTGGCCATGGCTTCCCTGAAGGCGCCCCGGGCCGCCAGCTTGAACGCCAGCTCCGAGCTGTCGACGGGGTGCTCCTTGCCGTCCTGGATGTTGGCGGCCAGGTCGACCATGGGGTAGCCGGCCAAAAAACCCTCTTGCATGGCCTCCTGCACGCCCTTTTCGATGGCCACGAAGTAGCCCTTCGAGATGCCCTGGCCCTTGAGGGTGCTCCCAAACTGGAAGCCGTCGGCCCGGCCCAAGGGCCGGAAGTCCATGAGGACCTTGGCGTACTGCCCGTGGCCGCCCGTCTGTTTCTTGTGCGTGTACTCGGCCTCGCCGGGCTTGGTGATGGTCTCACGGTAGCTGATGCGCGGGGGCTTGGTCAGAAACTCGAGTTTGGCGTCTCTCACCTTGTCGAGAATGATGGAAAGCTGAAGCTCGCCCAGGGCTGAGAGGATGGTCTCCTTCGTGTCGTGGTGGTAGGCGACCGAGAACGTGGGGTCCTGCTCGGCCTCCCGGGTGAGGATCTGGTTCATCTTGTCCTCGTCCTTCTGGGCCTTGGCGACGATGGTCGTGGAGTGGACGGGGCGGGGGAGTTCCAAAGGAAGGAAGTGGATGACGTCGTCGGCGGGGCAGAGGGTGTCGTTGGTCCTCAGGTCGTCAACCTTGGCGATAACCCCCACGTCGCCCGCGTCGAGCTCGTCGGTCTCGATGAGCTTCTTGCCGACGGCTAGGTAGAGCTTGCCCACTTTCAGCGACTTGCTCAGCCTGGGAACGTAGGTGTCGGTGTTGTGCACGAGCTTGCCCGTCACCACCTTGACGTAGCTGAGGCGCCCGGCAAACTGGTCGATGGTGGTCTTGAAGACCAGCCCCGAGAAGCGTCCTTCGTGGCTGATCAGGCGCTCCTTTTCTCCGGTAACGCAGGGCTCGATCACCTTGAAAGGCGTGGGGGCGTCCCAGGCCAGGAAATCGAGAAGGGGGACCAGGCCCGAACCCAGCAGCGCGGAGCCGCAGAACACGGGGACGAACTGGTTCTTCTCGAGCCCCTCCCTCAAGCCCTTCTTGATGTCTTCGGTGTCGAGGGTGTCGTCGGCGGCGAACTTCTCAAGCAGCTCTTCGTCGCCTTCGGCGGCCGATTCGATCAGGGCGACCCGCGCCTTGTTGGCCTCTTCAAGAAAATCAGACGGAATTTCGAATGCGGCCTCGGGGTTGCCGGCGGCCGAGAACTTGTAGGCCTTCATGTCGAGAAGGCTGATGACACCCCGGTGGTCCTGGTCGTGGCCCAGAGGGATAGTGACCGGAAGAAAAGGGACGGCGAACTTGTCCCTCAGGTCGTCGAGGGTCTGCCAGAAGTCGCTCGAGACCTTGTCCACCTTGTTGATGAAGACCATGCGGGGGAGGTTGTGGTCCCCCAGGAAGCGCCAAAGCTTGAGGGTCTCAATCTGCACGCCGGACCGCGCTCCGATGACCAGCAGCGCCGACTCACTGGCCCGGAAGGCGGCGATGACCTCGCCGGAAAAGTCGGACGAGCCTGGGGTGTCGAAGAGGTTGATCTTCGCGTCTTGCCACGCCACGTGGCTGAGCGTTGTGTGGATCGAGATGCCCCGCCGAATTTCTTCGTCTGTAAAATCGCTGACTGTCCGCCCGGTTTCGACCTTCTCGGCCTTGGGTATGACCTTGCCATGGAAGAGCAGTTGTTCAGTCAATGTGGTCTTGCCCGTTCCGGTATGGCCCACGACGGCAACATTCCGGAGGCGACGGATATCGGTCAGCATGCTGGTTACCTCTTGTAAACAAGGGTAAACCCGGCCCTGGGGGCTGTCAATGAGCGAGTTGGGGCCGATAAAATCCCGAGAAATTAATTATTATCGAGCAAGGATTTAGGCGACCGGCACCCCGGGTCAGAACTCGAAGGCGTAGTGGAACTCGTGCCTGTAGATCTCGCCAGGACGCAGAATGGGCGCCGCCCAGCCGGGCCGGGAGATCGAATCGGGGAAGCGCTGGCTTTCAAGGCAGAAGGCCGAATGCGCTTTCAGCACCTTTCCGCCCCGGCCCTTCACCCCGCCCAGGAAGTTCCCCGTGTAGAGCTGGAAACCGCTTTGGTCGGTGTAGAGTTTGAGGGTTCGTCCCTTGGAAGGCAGGCTGGCCCGGGCCGCTTCGCGCACAGACCCCAGGGGCTTGTTTTTCGACTCGAGGACCAGGCAGTGGTCGTAGCCGCCGGGGACCCGGCCGATGTCCCGGCCCAGGAGTTTGGGCACGCGGAAGTCGAAGGCCGAGTCGGCCACCGACTTCACCTCGCCGGTGGGGATGAGGCCGGGGCCCACGGGCAGCCACTCGGCGGCCGCCGACCAGAACTGGTGGTCGAGGATGGACTCGTGCTTGGGCCCGCCCAGGTTGAAGTAGGTGTGGTTGGTGAGGTTCAGGGGCGTGGGCTGGTCGCACACGGCCTCGTAGACGGCCTTGATCACGTGCCTGTCGTTCAGGCTGATCCGGGCCGTGACTTCCAGGCGCCCGGGGTAGCCTCCCTCGCCGTCGGGGCTCACCAGCTTGAAGGCCACCCCCGCGTCGATCTCGCTCTCGAACGGTTCGGCTTGCCACACGTGCTGGTGAAAGCCGTGGCTGCCGCCGTGAAGGTGGTTGGGCCCGTCGTTGGCTTCGAGTTTGTACTCCCGGCCGTCGAGCGCGAACTTGGATCCCGCGATGCGGTTGGCCACCCGGCCCACCGAGACGCCGAAAAACGGCCCGTTGTTCTTCCAGTCGGCCGGGTCGTCCCACCCCTGGGTCACCTCTTCGATCTCGCCCTGGGCGTCGGGGATGCGGATCGAACGGATGGCCGCACCGTACGCCGACAGCACCACCTCCATCTTGTCGTGGCGGAGGAGGTAGGCGGGCGCGCCGGTGGCGTCTTGGGCGGTAATCAGGCTGACTTGGGGCTTCATGGTCGCAAGTATAGTAAAAACTGGGGGTAAAGTGGAAGGGGGTCCACAACGGATTGGAGTTTTCATTGACGCGCAATCGATTTCGTCCTAGGATAAGGGCCTTGAGGGGGCGAACATGACGCACAAGCCGGGGGAGAATCCTTACGGGCATTTCGACGATACCAACAGGGAATACGTGGTCACCAGGCCCGACACCCCCCTCCCTTGGCTGAACTACCTGGGTCAGGACGAGTTCTTCGGGCTGTGCACCAACACCGCCGGCGGCTACACGTTCTGGAAGGACGCCAAGCTCCGGCGCCTGACCCGCTACCGGTACAACAACGTGCCCTACGACCTGGGCGGACGCTACCTCTACGTGAACGACGCCGGGTCGGTCTGGAACCCCGGGTGGAAGCCCGTCAAGGCGCACGCCGACTCCTACGAGTGCCGCCACGGCCTTGGCTACAGCACCATTTCCAGCGTCAAGGACGGACTGAAGGTGAGCCAGACGATGTTCGTCCCCCCCGGCGAGAACCTTGAGCTGTGGAAGGTCACGGTGACCAACTCGTCCCCCAAGGCCAAGCGGGTGAAGGTCTATTCCTACCAGGAGTTCTGCTTCTTCGAGGCCCTCAACGACATGACCAACTACCAGCGGACCTGGTCGATAGGCGAGGTTGAGGTCGAGGGCGGCGCCATCTACCACAAGACCGAGTACCGCGAAAGGCGCAACCACTACACCTTGTTCGGCTGCACGGGTCCCGTGACCGGCTACGATACAAGCCGCGACGCCTTTGTGGGCATCCACGAGGGGCTGCACGAGGCCAAGGTCCCCTTTGCCGGCAAGGCGTCCAACTCGGTGGCCTTCGGCTGGAACCCCATCGGCAGCCACGAGGTCACCCTCAACCTTGCCCCCGGCGAGTCCTCCACCTACACCTACATTCTGGCCTACGTCGACCACGATCTGGTGGGCTTCAAGGGTGAAAAGTTCACGGCTCCGTTCGTGATCAACAAGGCCGTCGGCATCGACGTCATGAAGAAGTACGCCACCTCAGCTGCCGTGGACGCCGCGTTCGCCCGCCTGAGGGACTACTGGGACGCCAACCTGTCGGCCTTCCAGGTCGCCAGCCCGGACCCGCACGCCAACCGCATGGCCAACACCTGGAACCAGTACCAGTGCATGGCCACGTTCAACATGAGCCGCTCGGCGTCGCTGTACGAGACGGGCATCGGCCGGGGCATGGGGTTCCGCGACTCGAACCAGGACCTGCTGGGCTTCGTCCACATGATTCCCGGCCGAGCGCGCGAGCGGATCCTCGACATCGCGGCGACCCAGCTCTCCGACGGCACCTGCTACCACCAATACCAGCCCCTGACCAAGAAGGGCAACGCCGATGTGGGCGGGGACTTCTACGACGACCACCTGTGGCTCGTCCTGTCGGTGGCGTCGTACATCAAGGAGTCGGGCGACGCCGGGATTCTTGACGCGCCCTGCGGGTACGCCGACAAGGACTACGGCGCCGGCCCTCGCGAGACCTTGCTCCACCACCTTGAAACCTCCATCGCGTACACCATGCGCAAGCGTGGTCCCCACGGCCTGCCGCTCATCGGCCACGCCGACTGGAACGACTGCCTGAACCTCAACTGCCACAGCACCGAACCCAACGAGAGCTTCCAGACCGCCGGCGACGTGAAGGATTCCAAGGCCGAATCGGTGATGATCGCGGGCCTGTTCCTGTACGCGGCCCGGGAGCTGAGCGCACTCTATATGCACCTGGGGCGCCCGGCCGACGCCGGCAGGATTGCGGCGCAGCGGGCCGTCATGCTCGAGGTTCTCGAGACCCAGGCCTGGGACGGCGAGTGGTACACCCGCGCCTACGACTCCCAGGGGCGTGTCATCGGGTCCAAGACCAACGACGAGGGCAAGATCTTCATCGAAAGCCAGGGCTGGGCCGTGCTGGGCGGAGCGGGGGCCGACAACGGCCGCGCCCGCCAGGCCATGGAAAGCGTCCACAAGCACCTGTACACCAAGAACGGCGTGGTCCTCCAGCAGCCTGCCTACAGCACCTACCACGAGGAGTACGGCGAGGTGACCAGCTACCCGCCGGGGGTCAAGGAGAACGCCGGCATCTTCAGCCACAACAACACCTGGATCCACCTGGGCTGGTGTTTGCTGGGCGAGGGCGAGCGCGCGCTCGAGTACTACCACTCCATCTGCCCCTCGAAGAAGGAGGAGCAGATCGACGTGTACCGCTCCGAGCCCTACGTATACGCGCAGATGACGGCCGGCAAGGACGCCCCGTGCTTCGGCGAGGCCAAGAACAGCTGGCTCACGGGCACCGCCGCGTGGACCTTCGTCGTCGTCAGTCAGGGCATCTTCGGCATCCAGCCCGACTTCGGTGGCCTGAAGGTCGACCCGTGCATCCCCAAGGCGTGGCCGGGGTTCACGGTGACCAGAAGGTTCCGGGGCGCCACCTACCACATCACCGTGTCGAACCCCGCCGGCGTGAGCAAGGGTGTGAAGTCGGTGACGGTGGACGGAAAGGCCGTCGCCAGCAACGTTCTGCCCGTGCTGCCCCCCGGCGACCACCAGGTCTCGGTGGTTCTGGGAGCCAGTCGGACTTGAGGTTTCGGCCCCGCCGGGGAAGATTTCCAGGCCAAAATCGGTGACGATTGAGGAGCCGGTTTTGGGCCGATAGACGCCCGGCAGGGCCGAAAGGCCTTCGGCCGCTGGTTCCGGGCCGTGATTCTGGGCGCCCAACACTCCTCGTCAGTCGGGCCGTAGCTCAGCTACGGCCCTTCGTCCTCAGAGCATTGGTCATCCTAGCCTCATCGGCCGGAAACCAGCCCTCAAGTCCGACGGGCTCCTGGGCTGACAACGGGGCCTGAGTCCCGGGGGTGGGCGTTGGGAAGGTAAGCCATTATCTTGGAACCAGAGGAGTTTCCATGTACCTGACCCTTTCCGACGACGCCATCGAAAAGACCCTCGCTGACGGCGAGTTTCCCCCCGAGGTCCGCAACGCTGCCGAAAAGGTAGTTGTCGTCCTCACCCAGGACTGGTGCCCCGACTGGCACGCCATGAACACCTTTCTGCCCTCGTTCCAGGACGAGGTGGCGATTTTCGTCCTCACCTACAACCTGCGTCCCGATTTTGAGCGCATCATGAACTTCAAGGAAGATGTCTTCGGCAACCGGGAGATTCCCTACCTTCGCTATTATCACAAGGGGCAGTTCATCGTCGCCACGAACCAGATGCCCAAGGGCACCTTTGCCGCCCTGCTGACCAAGACCCAGCCGTTTACTCTGCGCTGACGCCGGGGCACGGTGGAAGCCTACGAACTGCGCCGCGGGCGCTACAAGAACCTCACCTTGCGCCTGATCCCGCCCGAGGGTACCCTGAGAGTGTCGGCGCCGTGGTACCTTCCCAAACTCGTCATCGACGGTTTTGTTGCTGAACGGGCAAGTTGGATTGCCAAGAAGCGGCAAGCGCTGGCCGCGGCGCCGACGGCCGACACTGAAGGCACTTGGGTGTGGGGCGTCCGCCACCGTCTGAGGGTTGAGTCTCCCGGACGTCTGCCCCGGGTTGTCGTCGCCGACGGCGAAGCCGTGTTGCGGGTGCCCGCTTCGTGGACCCCTGCCCAGAGGCAAGGGGCGCTCGACCGCTGGGAGGCGGCCAGGGTGGAAGAGGCCTTGGCGGAGCTGATTCCGAGGTGGTCTGCCGCGACCGGCCTCAAGGTCGCGGGCTGGACGGTGAAGCGCCTGCGTTCGCGCTGGGGCTCGTGCCGGCCCGACGCGGCGACCCTTGTCTTCAACGCCCGCCTGGGGGCCTTCCCGCCCGAGTGCCTGGAACACGTGGTGGTCCACGAGCTGGCGCACCTGGTCGAGGCGCGCCACAACAAGCGGTTTCACGCCCTTGTCGAGTCGTGGCTCCCCGGGGCGGACCGGGTTCGGAAGCTGCTCAGGGCGGGGCCGGGCGCTCCAGCCTTTGGAGCCGGTTCCGGCGCCGTTCCAGACCCTCACGCCACACCCGGGGAAGGAAGGCCGCATTCAGCGCCTGCTCAATAAGCTCCAGAGCCTGGGCCCGGGCCGCGGGCGTCCTCTCGCGGTGTTCCAGCCATTTGAGCAGCTCCTCAAGGGCCGGGTAGCTGTGCCGGGCCTCCCATAACTCGGTCCATACGCCCCGGGCCCGGGGGTCGCGGAGGCGCTTAAGCCTGTCGGCCCACGCCAGGCCCACGTCCTCAGTGCGGCCGCTTTCCCAGGCGTCTGCCAGGCTCCGTTCGGCGGCGTCCTCGTCCTTGAGGCGGAGCAGGCCCCAAAAATCCACGGGAGTCCGGGGTCCCGGGTCGGGGTGGAGGAGCCCCGCTCCCGCGAGCCGCGCCATGGGCGTCCTGGCGGGAAAGCCGCCGAAGCTTTCGACCCACCGCGGGGCTTCGGGGCGGTGCCGCATGGCGGCCAGCAGCAGGTCAAGACACAGGAGCGAATACACGTCTTGGGCGTGGTGTCGGAGCACGCCCTCGAGGGGCGTGGCAAAGTCGGCGGCGGCGCCGGCGCGAAGGTAGTCGAACCACAACGCGGGGACCAGGCTGCCCGGGACGTCGTCGACGCGGTGGAGGCCCAGCACGGCCTCCTCAAGGGTGGAAAGGCCGCACGAGGGGAGCAGGCGCTTCCACAGGCGGCGCGAGGGGTGCAGGTCGTCGCGGTGGGGCCTTTCGGGAAACGCTTTGCCAGCGAGGCTCCAGCGGCTGCGCAGCAGGGGCAGGTCGAAACTGGCACCGTTGAAGCTCACCAGGCCCCGAGCCTGCTGAAAGGCCTCGTCCAGGGCGGCGATCAGGTCGGGTTCGCCGGGAAGGTCGCGGAGGAACCACTGCCTCACCTCGACAGAGGGGACGCCGCCCTCGTCCCCCGGGGTGAGCGAGGCCCAGCCCACGAGGAAGGGCACCGTGCCGGCGCCCCCGCTGAGTCCCGTGGTCTCGGTGTCGAAGCACAGCATGTTACGCCAGGCCTCGGCGTCGAGCTCGCCGGCCAGCGCCGCCCAGAACGCGCCGTCAAGGTCGAAGCTCAGTCGGCGCTCGGCGACAAGAGGAGCAGCCCAGGCCCAGCCGGCGGGCGCCGGTTCGTCCTGCTGTGCCGCCTCGGCCTCGGGCGCGGGGGCTTGGTCTGCCTTGGCTTGAGCCGCCCGCAGCCTCTCCCACAAGTCGGCCATCAGTGCCCCAGCCAGCCCTTGAGGAGGCGGCTCACGCCGTCCTTGGGGTTCAGGCCCACTTCCTCTTCGGGGTTCCGGGGGCCTACGCAGCTGGGGCAGCCTTCGCCGCAGGGGCAGGCCTCGACAAGGTTGACCGCTGCCTTCAGGATTTTCTCAAGCTGCTCGGCCATGGCCTCGGCCAGCCCCGACCCCCCGGGCGACTGGTCGTAGACGTAGACCACGGGCACGCCGAAATGCGGGTCCCTCAGGCGCTCCGAGACGCCGAAGTCCTGGCTTTGACACAACAGGAACGCCGGTGCCACGCCCTTGAGCAGGTGGCCGATGCGGATGAGGGCGGGGCCCTTGAGCTCCTCGGGCAGGGCGTCGAGGGAGCCCGCGCCGGCGCCGGCGTCGAGAATAAGCGCCACGGCCCGGGTGTGCATCTGCTCCTCGGGGAGCGACACCTCGCCGTAGCCGATGTTCTCGTGGGTGTGGAACTTGAGCTTCTTGAAACGGCTCACCTGGCTGCGGACCAGCACGTCGCCCAGCACCAGGGTGCACCCCGGACCAGCAACGCGGCTGTCCTCGTGGAGGACCCTCAGCTCGGTCTTGACCTCGGCGTCGGTGTAAAAGTTGACGTCGCGTTCCTCCACAAGGCACCGGCGTTCCTTGAGGTCGAGCTCGAGGACGACAAACTGCCTGTCGCGGTGGAGGTAGATGGCCTGGGGGTAGATCATCTCCTTGGCGCTGGCCCTGTCCATCTCACCCAGCACCTGGTTCTTGCCCCCTGTGGTGTCGATGATGACGATGTTCTCGGCGGTGGCGCTGCGCAGGCTCACGTTCTCGGCCGGGTACGCCAGCCCCGACCAGTACCACCGGCCGCCGGTGTGCCTCACCGTGCCCTCGTCCTCCAAGACCCCCAAGAAGGGCGTGGCCTGCGGAAACCAGCGGTCGGTCGCGGCGTTCAGCTTGCCCTCGAAGGGGAGCTCGAAGGCAGCGCACTTCACATGCTCCATCAAGACGTAAGGGTTGTCAGGGTTGATGAACGCCGACTCGGGGGGGCGGTCGAGGAAGTACCTGTCGTTCTGCACCATGTACTGGTCAAGGGGCGAGGACCCGGCGATGAGGATGGCCAGGCTCTCGGTCTGCCGGCGCCCGGCGCGGCCGGCCTGCTGCCACACCGAGCTTACGCTGCCGGGAAAGCCGGCCAGGATGGCCACGTCGAGGCCGCCGATGTCGATGCCCAGCTCGAGGGCGTTGGTGCTCACCACGCCTTGGATGCTGCCGTCGCGCAGGCCCTTCTCGATCTCGCGCCTCTCGTTGGGGAGGTAGCCGCCCCGGTAGCTCTCGACCCGGATGCGCCGGTTGTCTGTATACAGGTTGGCCAGGCGCTCCTTGATGTAGCTGGCGATCAGCTCCACCCGGACCCGGCTGCGGGCAAACACGATGGCCTTCTGCCCCGTGGTCAGCACCTTGACGGCCAGGGCCTGCGCCTCGTTCACGGTGCCCCGGCGGATGCCCTGCACCCTGTCGACCAGGGGCGGGTTGTAGAGGATGAAGTGCTTCTCCCCCGAGGGCGCCCCCGAGTCGCTGACCAGCTCCACGGGCGAACCCAGGAGGTTCTCGGCGTGTTCTTTCGGGTTTCCGATGGTCGCCGAACACAGGATGAACGCCGGTTCGGCCCCGTAGAAGGCCGCGACCCGGCGCAGGCGGCGCAGCACGTTGGCCACGTGGCTGCCGAAGACGCCCCTGTAGCTGTGCACCTCGTCGACCACGACGAATCGCAGGTTCTTGAGGAACTTGATCCACTTGGGGTGGTTGGGGAGGATGCCCGAATGGAACATGTCGGGGTTGGAGATCACGATCTGCCCGGTTTCCCTGGCCGAGGCCCTCAGGCTGCTGGGCGTGTCGCCGTCGTAGGTGGCGATCTTGAGGCCCAGGTCGGCGCCCAGGGTGGTCTCGTTGAGCTCGGACTGCTGGTCCTGGCTGAGGGCCTTGGTGGGGAACAGGTACAGGGCCCGGGCCTCGGGCTGCTCAAGGAGGGTCTGCATGACGGGCAGGTTGTAGCATAGCGACTTGCCGCTGGCCGTGGGCGTGGCGATCAGCACGTGTCGGCCCGAGCGCGCGGCATCGAAGGCCTGCGCCTGGTGGGAGTAAAGCCGCTCGACTCCCCGTCCCCTCAGACCCTGGGCCAACCGCGGGTCGAGTCCCGCCGGGAAGGGCAAGGTCCGTCCCTCCCTACTGGGAAAAGTATGCCACGCCTGCACCTGGGCCATGAACGTGGGATCGGAACGCAGGGTGTCCACGAGCGAGTCAGCCATGGGGCAAGAATACCCAATTCCCGACGGATTGTCCCTTTTCCTTCAAGGTTTTTTGGCAACCTCCGAAAAGTGAAAGGAGTCCAGGGAGGATTATTATGATCATTAACCATAACATGAGCGCACTCAACGCTCAGCGTGTTCAAAGCGACTCCGTAAAGGACGTCACCAAGAGTATGGAAAAGCTTGCTTCGGGCATGCGCATCAACCGGGCCGGTGACGACGCTTCGGGGTTGGCCGTGTCGGAAAAAATGCGCGCCCAGATCCGGGGCCTCGGCCAGGCTTCGCGCAACGCCGGCGACGGCATCTCGTTCATCCAGACGACGGAAGGCTACCTTCAGGAGTCCCAGGACATCCTGCAGCGCCTCCGCGAACTGTCGGTCCAGGCCTCCAACGGCATCTACACCGCCCAGGACCGCAGCCAGATCCAGGTCGAAGTCAGCCAGCTGGTCGATGAAATCGACAGAGTCGCCAGCCACGCCCAGTTCAACGGCATGAACATGCTCACCGGCACGTTTGCCAGGGACGAGGGAAACAACACGGTTACCGGCCAGATGTTCTTCCATGTCGGCGCCAACGTCGACCAGCGCGTCTCGATCTACATCGGCACCATGTCGTCCACCGCCCTCGGCCTCAAGTCCCTGGGCGACGGCAAGAAGATCTCGCTGGCCTCGCCCGACGAAGCCAACCGGGCCATCATGACCTTCGACGCCGCCCTCAACAAGGTCAGCAAGCAGCGCGCCGACCTGGGCGCCTACCAGAACCGCCTCGAGTTCGCCGTCAAGGGCATCGACATCGGCGCAGAAAACCTTCAGGCCAGCGAAAGCCGCATCCGCGACGTGGACATGGCCCGCCAGATGGTGGACTACACCAAGGGTCAGATCCTGGTCCAGGCCGGCAACGCGATGCTGGCCCAGGCCAACCAGAGGTCGCAGTCGACCCTCCAGCTTCTCCAGTAATCGTGTATGATTCTCCTGCGCCCCTTGGCGCAGGAGAAAGTTTATGAACGGCGCGTTTTCCGACGTTCGCCCCCTTTTCCTTTCGCTTCTTTTGATTGCCGGACCGGGCCTTGGGGCCCAGACCCTGGCCCCAGCCTCGTGGGCTCCCCTATGGACCCGCGACGCCGGGGCCGGTTCGGCCGTCGTCAAAACCACCCCCGACGGCACACAGGTTCTCGAAGTCACCCACCGCGGCGGGCGCGACTGGGCCGTTTCGTCGGGGCACCAGCGGCCGGTCCGGCCCGGGGACCAGTACACCCTCGCGGCGCAGGCAGGGTGCGAGGGCGCCGGTTCCGTCGGTCTCGAGGTCGTGGCCCGGGACTCGGCCGGCGCCACCGTTTCGTGGAGCTACGGCCGCGTCGACCTCGTCCCCGGAGCGTGGCGTGCCGTGAACTCGTCGTTCACAGTGGCCCTCGGCGTCGCCACCATCGAGGCGCGGTGGTCGGGTTCGGGTCCGTCAACCTCGACCCTGGGGGCCATCGAGCTGACCAAGACGGGCGAGGGACCCAACGTCGCGCCTTCCCCGGTCACCCTCAACAGCACGACCCTGTCCCTCAGCTTTGACCCCGCCAACGGGGCCTTCTCGGTCTTGGACCGCCGAACCGGCTTTTGGTGGACTCAGAGAGTGACCCAGCCCCACGCTGCTGTCACTCTCGAGTCCGACGCGGCTTCCCTGAAGGCCACGCTGGTCGACCCCGGCACCGGCCGGGCCTTGACGCTCGCGCTCACCCTCGACCCGGCGCTGCCCGAGGCGGGGCTGTCGCTGGACGGCGAGGGCGCCCTGCCTGGCGAGATCCTCTACCCGTTCGCCTGGCAACCGGCCCCGGGCGACCGCTTGATCCTTCCCGTCAACGAGGGCATCTCGTACCCCGTGGACGACGCCCAGGTGCCCGAGGGGCGGTTCGTGGGCTACGGCGGCCACGGGCTGTGCATGTCGTTTTGGGGCCTAGATTCGTCCAAGCCTGGGGCCGCCAGCGGTCCGGGCGTGCTGACGCTGCTCGAGACTCCCGACGACGCTGCGGTGGACATCCGCCGCGCCGACGGCACCCTTACTGCGGCTCCGGTATGGGAGGCGCAGAAGGGGCGGTTCGGGTATCAGCGGAACCTGAGGTTCGTGTTTTTCGACCACGGCGGCGTGGCGGCCTTCGCCCACCGCTACCGGCAGTACGCCGAGGCCAGGGGAACCGTGGTGACCCTGGCCCAGAAGCGGCAGAAGAACCCCAACGTCGACAAGCTGGCCGGCGCGGCCGACGTGTGGTACTGGGGCAGCGACGCCCCGGCCTTGGCCGCCGAGCTTCGCTCCGCAGGCATGGACAAGGTGCTGTGGAGCAACGGTGAACCCGCAGCCGCCGTGCAGGCCATCAACGGCCTCGGGTACCTGACGGGGCGTTACGACCTGTACCAGGACATCATGGACCCGGCCCAGTACCCCAGACTGCCGTGGATCCAGGAGGAGTGGACGCCCTCGGCGTGGCCGGACGACGTGGTCCTCGACCGCTCGGGCAACCCCGTCCACGGGTGGGAAGTCGTCGCCAAGGACGGGACGCGCGTCCCGGCGGGCGTTCTCAACGATGAAAAGGCCCTGCCGGTCGCCGAGGCCCGGATCACCAAGGAGCTGGCCGCCAAGCCGTACACGGCGCGGTTCATCGACACCACCACGGCATCGGCGTGGCGGGAGGACTGGTCGCCGGCCCACCCCCTGACGCGCACCCAGAGCCGGGAGTGGAGGATGCGCCTGCTCGACCTTGTCTCGAACGGCCACGGCTTGGTCACCGGCAGCGAGACCGGGCACGACGCCGCCGTCCCCTTCGTCCATTACTTCGAGGGCATGATGAGCCTCGCGCCGTTCCGCATTCCCGACGCGGGGAGGAACATGCAGACCATCCTGGACCAGGCGCCCCCGGTCATTGAAAAGTTCCAGCTGGGCTGGAAGTACAGGCTTCCGCTGTGGGAGCTGGTTTACCACGACAGCGTGGTGGCCTACTGGTACTGGGGCGACTACTCGAACAAGATCCCTTCGGTCTGGGCGCTCCGGGACCAGTTCAACGCGCTGTACGGCACGCCGCCTGTGTATATGTTCACTTCGGCCTTCTGGAAGGCCAACCGCCAGCGCTTCGCCCAAAGCTACCGCACCGCCACGGCGACGGCCAAGGCGACGATGTACGCCCGCATGGACGACTTTCAGGTGCTGACCCCCGACCGTTCTGTGCAGAGGACTGTGTTTTCCAACGGCGTGACGGTGACCGCCAACTTCGGCTCGTCCCCCTGGACCGACGAGCACGGCGTCACCGTTGCCCCCGGCCAGTGCGTCTTGAAAGGAGGGTGACGCATGGCCAAGCCCGACAACGTCGCCAGGTTCTTTTACTACCTTTCGGTGCTCCGCTCGGGGGGAATGCTCCACCACGGCCTGGTCTCAGAGGGGCTGACCCTCGAGGGCCGAGACCTGCCCCCGGTGAAGCTCCGGCAGTTCCTCGACGACCTTGCCTACCTGAGAGAGCTTCTTCCCCTGTGGGAACCGGGCACGGGGCTTGAGGCCAAGGGGGAGGGGCGCTACGCCCTCGTGCGCACCGAGGGGGCCCGCAAGCTCTCGGAGTCGGAGTTTCTGCCGTTCCTGGGAGCCCTGTCGCGGACGACCAACCTGTTCCCTTACCCCGTCGACGGCTGGCTGGGCCTGCTGGGGAAGACCTTTGCCAACCCGTCGCTTGGGGTCCTCGAGGGGAGGATCCTGTACACCTCGACGCCTCACCCCGACAGGCTCAAGCAGGACCACTTCCACACCATCGTGAAGTCGCTGGTGGACCAGAGGCGGGTCGACCTGACGTACCGCAACCGCGAAGGCGTCGAGCGCCGGGTCGACTTCGAGCCCATGGCGCTGCTCAACCACAACGGCGTGTGGTACCTGGTCGGCGACGGCAGCTTTTCCCACCGGGAGCAAGAGTCGGACCAGCCCACCCAGCTCAAGCTCAGCCGCATCCGCCTGTGCCGCCCCTCGCAGCGGCCGTTCCGGCACCGCTTCGACCTTGAGGCCACGACTGATCGGCTCAAGGAGACCTACGGCTCCCACCTCATCCTCGAGGACGCTGCGGGGCCTCAAAGGGTGACCTTCCGCTTCTACGGCGAGGCCGTGGGGTTTGTGCGCGAGTCGTGGTTTCACCGGGACCAGAAGGTCCGCGACAACGCCGACGGCACCATCGACCTCACCCTCAAGGTCAACGACCTCTTCGACGCTCTGCAGCTGGCCGGCCAGTGGGGAGCCCTCGTGCGCCCCCTGGCTCCGCCCGAGCTGGTGGAGCGCTGGCAGGGAAGGGCCCGCGAGGTCGCGGCCTGGGCCGATCAGCGCCTATAAACGGCGTGGCGGAGGGGACGCCGCAGGCGGCGGCCCATGGCGGGCTCGGCCGGGGCGGCCCACTTGGCCTGGATGTACAGGTCAAGCACAAACGCCCGGTGTTCGGCCCGCAGCGGTCTCGGCGCCTCGGCGGCCTCGACGGCGCCCAGGACGTCGAAGGCCTCCCACCCGGGGTTTTGGGCCAAGAACTCGCGGACCAGGGGCGCCGTCCTCTCCTTGAAATCTTCCAGCAGCCAGCGGCGAACGTGAATCAAGTCGGTTTCCATGCTCTCAGCATGGCACGGATTGATGCACTGATAATGCATCGCTCTAGCGATTTTGGCGGTACAGCCTGTTCGCCTTGACGTCCAGTGCGGCCAGGGTCGGGCCCACCGCCGCGCCGTCGAGGATCTGGTTGAAGGCCGCGCTTTCGGCGTCGCGGACCAAGTCGTACCCCGTGAACGAGGGCTCGGACTTCTGCGTTCCCGAGCTCAGCTGAGCGAAGGCCTCGGCAAAGTGGGGATTCTTGGCCAGGTAGTCGCCCAGGGCGTCGGCCGTCGATTTGCGCACGGGGAAGTAGTTGGACACACGCACCCATTCGGCCTGCTGGGCAGGTTCACTCATCCACCGCAGGAACAGCCACGAGGCGAGCTGCTTCTCGGGGGTGCTCTTCACCACGCTCACCGAGGCGCCGTACACGTTCTGCACGGGTTCCGGCGTCGTGTGGGGCAGGGCGGCCACCCCCCACTTGAAGGCACCCTTGGCGCCCTTTTGCACCGCGTCGTCGTAGAACGGCATGCCCGAGGTCGAGCTCATGGTGAACAGCACCTTGCCGTTGGCAAAGTCAGTCTGGTCGCCGTACTGCTCGCCGATCTTGCGGGCGTAGCCGTCCTTGAACAGCTTCTGCATGAAGCTCATCGAGTCGGTCATGGGTTTTGTTGTGAAGGTGTAGCCGCCCTGGGACGCCGCAATGTCGCCTCCCCGGGAGATCACCTGGGCGAAGACGCTCGAGGCGTCAAGGCTCACCGCGTAGCCGTAGGTGCCCTTGGCGGCGTCGGTGGCGGCCTTGCAGTCGGCGTAGAACTCGTCCCAGGTCTTGGGCGGCCCCGCGGCCCCGAGGGCCTTGAGCCAGTCTGCGTTGTAGTAGACGACCTCGACCGAGCGGTTCGGCGGCCAGCCCAGGCGGGCGCCGCCGAACTGAGGGTACAGGTCCTGGGCAAGGAAGCCCTCGAAGTAGTCCCGGCGCTCGGCGGCCGAGACCCCGAACTTCGGGTCGTTCACGTAGGGGGTGAGGTCGACCAAGGCGCCGCTGAGCTGGTAGGTCGCCGCGTTGTTCTGGTAGGCGACCACCAGGTCAGGGGTGGATCCCCCGGCGATTCCGGCGATCATCTTGTTGGCGATGTCCGCGTAGCCGCCCGCGTACTCTCCCTTGACGGTGATGCCCCAGGCGTTGGTCGTGTTGAACCGGGTGATCATGGCCTGGAGCGCGGTCTCGCGGGCGCGGTTGTGCTGGTACCAGTACGTGACCGTCGTCCCCTTGAGGTCGAGCTTGTCGAAGGCCTGTGCCCCCGCTGCGGTGGCGAAGGCCAGGAGCAGGATGGGCACGAGCCCCAGCTTTCCTCGGGGTCTTGGTTTCATGGAAGTCTCCTTTCGGGGCTGAACCCCTATTGTTTCAGTCCGTAGGCGGTGATCGATTCTGTAATGTGCTTCTGGGCGGCCAGGTAGGCAAGGAAAATGGGGACGATGGCCAGTACGGCCCCGGCCATCCGCAGGGGAACGTCCGAGCCGGTTTCGGAAATCAGGCGCGCCAGCCCTACCGACAGGGGTCGCCAATCGGAGGTCTGGAGGACGACAAGGGGCCACTGCAGGGCGTTCCACGAGTTGGTCACGTCGAGGAAGGCCACAGTGGCCAGGGGCGCCCACGACAGGGGGACGACGATACGCCTGACCACGCCCAGGTGGGAGCACCCGTCGATCTTGGCCATGTCGAGCAGGTCCCTGGGAATCTGGCGGAAGAACTGGCGCAGGAGGAAGATCGAGAACGCCCCGGCCATAAAGGGCACGGTCACGGCCTCGAGGCGGTTGATCCACCCCAGCGCCTTCACGATCAGAAAGTCGGGGATCAGCGTCACGGTCTCGGGGACCATCAGCGTTGCCAACAGGAGGGCAAACAGCCCTTCCTTGCCCGGGAACTTCAGCTTGGCAAAGGCGTAGGCCGCGAGTACAGAACTGACCAGCACGCCGGCGAGGGTCACCAGGCTGATGATGACGCTGTGCAGCAGGTAGGCGCCGAACTGGTCTGCCCCCCAAACCGTGGCGAAGTTGGACCACTGGGGCACTTGGGGCCAAAACTCAGGTGAAAAGGGGTTGGGGCTGACCCGGGTCACCGTTTCCCCGCTGGTCTTCAGGGCGTTGGATGCCAGGTACAAGAAGGGCACCACAGCCACGAAGGCGGCGAGGGCAAGGAACACGTACCTCGTCCCTTTCTTAATCATAGAACACGTGCCTCTCGCCGAAGCGGCGCTGGGCCCAGGTCAGCAGCAGCACCAGGGCCAACAGGACCATGCAAAGGGCCGCCGCGTAGCCGAAGCGCGACTGATGGAAGAAGACGAAGAAGATGAAGACGCTCAGGGGATCGGTGGCGCCCCCCGTGGCCGCGTCGCGCAGCACATACAGACTGTTGAACGCCTTGAAGGTGCCGATCACTCCAAGCAGAGTCAAGAAGTAGGTGACAGGCGACAGCAGAGGCAGAGTGATCCTCCGGAAGGTGATCCAGGGGCCGGCCCCGTCGAGTTTGGCGGCCTCGTACACCTGCCCAGGGATCGCGGCCAGCCCGTTCGCAAAAATGAGGGCGTAGTAGCCCACGTACACCCACCAGTTGTAGATCATGATGCACACCAGTCCCAGGCTGGGCCCCACAAGCCAGGTGGACCAGTAGGCGCCCAGCGAGCCCGGGTCGCCCCCGGCTGCGGCTCCCCACAGCATCGAGAACACGCCCTTGGCCTCCCTCAGCCACTGGAGGGGG
>Ga0181516_10001190_pt1 | contig 20476 bp, 16 predicted proteins | sample PEATcosm2014_Bin_25_FD_121104 | JGI IMG/M metagenome (GOLD analysis project Ga0181516, IMG submission 121104) | Peatland microbial communities from MTU Mesocosm Facility, Houghton, MI, USA - PEATcosm2014_Bin01_10_metaG | ecosystem: Environmental > Terrestrial > Soil > Wetlands > Peat | place... | reverse complement strand
TCAGCCGGTCCATCATGAACGCCGCCCGGGACATGTAGCCGGTGTCCTCCAGGAAGGAGATGCAGCCCATGAGGATCATGATCACCGGCACGAACACCACCACCGCGCCGACTCCGGGGATGATGCCGTCCACCAGGAGGCTGGTGAGCTCCCCGGTGGGCAGGTGGGCCGCGGCCAGGTCGTGGGCCCAGGCGAAGCCGGCGGTGATCCAGTCCTGGGGGTACTGGCCGACGACGAAGGTGAGGCTGTACATCGCCGCCATGATGGCCAGGAAGATGGGCAGGCCCAGCCACTTGTGGGTCAGCAGCCGGTCGACCTTGGTGGTCCAGCCGTGTTGCGCTGCGTGGGACTGGCTGAGCACCTCCCGCACCAGGCCATGGGCGAAGCCGTAGCGGCGCTCGGCGATGAGGGTGGCGGCGTCGGCGCCCAGGTGCTGCTCCAGGAACCCGCTGCTGGCCTGGCGGCATTTCTCGATGGCCTGGCGGGCATGGCTGGCCTGGGCCAGGGCGCAGGCGTCCGGGGCCAACTCCAGGAGGCCGATGGCCAGCCAGCGGGGCAGGCGCCGCTGGGCCAGTTCCTCGTCGCGCCGGATCTCCTGCTCCAGCTTGGCCAGTTCCCCTTCGATGTCGCTGCCGAACGAGGCGTGCACCGGCCAGACCCGGGGATCGTCGCCCTGGGCCACGCTCAGGATGGCCGCCTTCAGTTCGGCGATGCCGTCGCCCCGGTTGCCGATGGTGGGGATCACCGGGCCGCCCAGCAGGGTCTGCAGGCCCTTGAGGTCCAGGGTCACCCCCTGGCGCTCGGCGTCGTCCATCATGTTCAGCACGAACACCATGGGCTTCCTCAGCTCCAGCACCTGGGTGGTGAGGTAGAGGTTGCGCTCCAGGTTGGAGGCGTCCAGCACGTTGACGATGACGTCCACTTCCGGTTCGGCCAGGTAGGAGGCGGCGATGCGCTCGTCCTCGCTCTGGGCCGAGAGGGAGTAGGTGCCCGGCAGGTCCACCACCTGCACCTCCACCCCGTCCTGGATGAAGTGCCCGTAGCGCTTTTCCACCGTCACCCCGGCCCAGTTGGCCACGTGCTGCCGGGATCCGGTGAGTCCGTTGAAGATGGAAGTCTTGCCGCAATTGGGGTTGCCTGCGATGGCGATGGTCGGCATCCGGTCTCCGGGATCCTGGGATGCCTGGCCCTCCAAGGGGCCGGCGGCCTCCCCGGGCAGGATCTGGGTGGCGTGGAGTGGGTTCATCGTGGGCTCGGCGGAAGAATTGAAGATGTTGGAGTCATTTTTTGCTCTGTCCCGAGGTTAATTGAGACTCGGTCTCTTCCGCAAGCATAAAAGACGGGCCGGGATCTTTAAAGTGATCAAGATCACTGGACCCTGGGACCGGCGCCCGTCTTTTCTCCGGGATCCGGGCGCTGATTTTGATACCATGTCTCATGTCAACGAATGCAGAACCAGCGCCCGGTTCCGAGGCTGCGCCGCCTCCGCCGGCGGCGCTTGCCGACTGGGTCCTGGCCCAGGCCCCGGAATGCTTCTTCTCCCTGGCGCCGGACGGCCTGGTCCGGGAGGCGAGCCCGGGGTCCCAGCGCATCCTGGGCTACGCCGTCCAGGCGTTCCTCGGCAGGCCGTTCCTGGAGTGCCTGCACCCCGCCGACCGGGCCCAGGCCCGGGAGGCCATGGCGGCGGCCCGCCGGGGCCAGCCCTGCGCCGGCCTGGCCCTGCGCTTCCTGCGCCAGGACGGGGCGGTGACCCATATCATCGGGAAACTGGACTGGTCGCCGGCGGCCGGGCTGTTCTTCGGGGCGGTCCGGGAGTTCAGCGAGCGCAGGGCGGCCGATCCCCGCCTGGCGGCCGTGCTGGCCGAGCTCAAGGACTTCAAGTGGGCCCTGGATGCCCACGCCATCGTGGCGGTCACCGACCTCCAGGGGCGGATCACCTACGCCAACGACAAGTTCAGCGCCATCTCTCATTACTCCCGGGAGGAGCTGCTGGGCCAGGACCACCGGATCATCAACAGCCATCACCATCCCAAGGCCTTCTTCGCGGACCTCTGGCAGACCATCCTGGCCGGGCGCATCTGGAAGGGGGAGATCCAGAACCGGGCCAAGGACGGCACCTGCTACTGGGTGGACACCACCATCGTCCCGCTGCTGGACGCCCACGGGAAGCCCGAGCAGTTCGTGTCCATCCGGGCCGACATCACCCAGCGCAAGCTGGGGGAGGAGGCGCTGCGCCAGGCCCAGCGGCTGGAGAGCCTGGGGGTGCTCGCGGGCGGCATCGCCCACGACTTCAACAACCTGCTCACCAGCATCCTGGGCAACTGCAACCTGGGCACCCTCAGCCTGCCCTCGGAAAGCCCGGTGCATGCCTACCTGGACCAGATCGAGAAGGCCTCGGTGCGGGCCGCGGACCTCACCCGGCAGATGCTGGCCTACGCCGGCAAGGGCCGGATCGCGGTCGCCCCGGTGGACCTGAACTGGCTGGTCACGGGGATGCGGCCGCTGCTGGAAGCCTCCGCCTTCCAGAACGCCGACCTGCAGTTCCAGCTGAGCCCCGGCATCCCCGAGATCACCGGCGACCCCGCCCAGGTGCAGCAGATGGTGTTGAACCTCATCACCAACGCCTGGGAGGCCATCGGCGAGCGCAGCCGGGGGACCATCACCCTGCGCACCGGCCAGCGGGTGCTGGCCAAGGCCGTGCCCAGCCCCGGCGCGCCCTCCATGCCGGTGCCGCCGGGGTGCTACGTCACCCTGGAGGTGGCCGACACCGGCTGCGGCATGTCCCCGGACATCCTCGGCCGGATCTTCGACCCGTTCTTCTCCACCAAGTTCATGGGGCGCGGACTGGGCCTCTCGGCGCTCATGGGCATCCTCCTGGGCCACGGCGGGAGCATCCAGGTGGAGAGCGAGCCGGGGCAGGGGTCCTGCTTCCGCCTGTTCCTGCCGGTTGCGCCCGGAGGGTAAAAACCTTGTTAAACCCTCGCGGAGGTTCTGGCATCCGGGAATTCGGCTGGATAAGATCCAACCATGGCATCCAAAAAACGTCTCGAGCAACCCCTCTCCGCGGCCGAAACGCGGGCCGTGAAGTTCCTGGCGGCCCGGCTGCGGGAAGACGAGGCCAGGTACCAGGCATTTCTTGCTACTCTGGACCCCCGGCAGCGGGAGGAACTGGCCTACGCTCCGGGTCCGGAGTGACCTGATGATCCACATTGCCCCTGGAACCGTGCGCGGACGCCTGCGGGCCCCCGCCTCCAAGAGCCACCTGCAGCGGGTCATCCTGGCCGCCTCCCTGTGCGGCGGCGAAAGCCTGATCCGCAATCCGGGCCTCTCCGCCGACGGCCGGGCCTGCCTGGGGGTGGTCCGGGCCCTGGGCGCCCAGGTGGCCGAGGAGGGTCCGCTGCTGCGCATCCGCGGCGGGCTGGAACCGCGCTCCCTGACCCTGGACTGCGGCGAATCGGGGTTCTGCCTGCGGGCCTCGGCGGCGGTGGCGGCCTTGGGCAGCCAGCGCTTCACCTTGACCGGGCAGGGCTCCCTGGCGGTGCGGCCCATGGACATGGTGCTGGAGCCGCTCCGGCAGCTGGGCGTCCGGTGCGAAGCCCGGGACGGACGCGCCCCCATCACCGTCCAGGGCCCCTTGGCGGGCGGCAGGGCCCAGGTGGACGGCAGCGCCAGCAGCCAGTTCCTCAGCGGCCTGCTGCTGGCCCTGCCCCGGGCCGGGGGCGACACCGAGCTGGCCGTGGCCGGGCTGCGGAGCGGGCCCTACGTGCGCATGACCCTGGACGTGCTGGCGGCCTTCGGGGTCCAGGTGGACGCGCAGGCGGATTTCAGCCGGTTCCGCATCCGCGGCGGCCAGACCTACCGCGCCGCGGACCTGGCGGTGGAAGGGGACTGGTCCGGGGCGGCGTTCCTGCTGGTGGCGGGGGCCGTGGCCGGGGAGGTCACCGTGGCCGGCCTGGAGCGCGGCTCGGCCCAGGCCGACCGGGCGGTGCTGGAGGCCCTGGCGGCGGCCGGGGCCGGGATCAGCTGGGACGGCTCCGACCTGCGGGTGAGCGGGGGCGGCCCCGGCGCCCTGACCGCCTTCGAGTTCGACGCCACCGACTGCCCGGACCTGTTCCCGCCCCTGGCCGCCCTGGCCTGCTCGGCCCGGGGCACCAGCCGCATCGCCGGCGCGGCCCGGCTCAGCCACAAGGAGAGCGACCGCGGCGCCGCCCTGGTCTCGGAGCTGAGCGCCCTGGGGGCGGACCTCCGGGTGCGGGACGGGGTCATGGAGATCACCGGCGGCCCCCTGGCGGGGGGCACCGTGGACCCGCACAACGATCACCGCATGGCCATGGCCTGCGCGGTGGCGGGCCTGAACGCCCGCGACGGCGTGACCATGGCGGGCGAGGCCTGCGTGGCCAAGTCCTACCCCGGCTTCTTCCAAGCGCTGGCATCTCTCCGAGGCTGACCATGAACTCCTTTGGCCGCACCTTCCGCCTGTCCATCCTCGGGGAGTCCCACGGGCCCTGCGTGGGCATCCTGCTGGACGGGTGCCCGGCGGGGCTGGCCCTGGACCCGGCGGATTTCACCGCCGACCTGGAGCGCCGCCGCGGCGGGAGCGCCCCCGGCACCACCCCCAGGCGCGAGGACGACCTGCCCCTGATCCAGACCGGGCTGCTCCAGGGCCGCACCACCGGCGCGCCCATCCTGATCCTGTTCGAGAACCGCCAGGTGGATTCCAGCGCCTACGAGGCGATCAAGAACACCCCGCGGCCCGGCCACGCGGACTGGGTGGCCCTGAAGAAGTACGGCGGCTTCGCGGACATGCGCGGCAGCGGGCACTTCTCCGGGCGGCTCACCACCGCCCTGGTGGCGGCCGGGGTGGTGGCCAAGAAGCTGCTCGGCGCCGCGACGGTGGAAGCCCGGCTGCTGGAGGCGGGCGGCAGCCCGGACATCGAGCGGGCGGTGCGCGAGGCCATGGCGGCCCAGGACTCGGTGGGCGGGCTGGTGGAGTGCCGGGTGCGCGACCTGCCCGCGGGCCTGGGCGAACCGTTCTTCGATTCGGTGGAATCCCTCGTCAGCCACGCGGTGTTCGCCATCCCCGCCATCAAGGGCATCGAGTTCGGCGACGGCTTTGCCGCCTGCAAACGGCGGGGCAGCGAGGTGAACGATGCCCTGGAGGACGCCGGCGGCCGCACCGGCAGCAACCACGCCGGGGGCATCAACGGCGGCATCACCAACGGCAACGAGCTGGTGTTCCGGGTGGCGGTGAAGCCCACCTCCAGCATCCGCGCCCCCCAGCGCACCCTGGACCTGGCCAGCAACGAGGCCACCCTGCTCTCCATGGGCGGCCGGCACGACGCCTGCATCGCCTTGCGGGCGCCGGTGGTGGTGGAGGCGGTGACCGCGGCGGTGCTGGCGGACCTCCTGCTGCTGGAGGGGCTGCTGCCGAGGGTCGTCCGGTAGGCGCGCGCCGGGGCGGCAAGGCCGCGTTGCTGGCATATGATTCATAGGAATGGGTGCGTATTTCAAGTCACCGGGACTTCGTTTGCCCGGGAACTTCTTGGGATCCAGGTTCATTAATTATTTGTTTCATGCCTGGATCCTTCCCATGCCCTGGACCTTCCCCGCCCACCGATCCCGCCCCGCCCTGATCCTCGTCCTGGCGGCCGCCTCCCCCCTCCCGGCCTCCGTGGACCTCCGGGTGGAGGGCCAGCCGGTCCCCGCCGGGTGCTGGGCGGTGCTCACCGCCTCCCTGGAGGGGGCCCGGGTCCAGCCGGCCTGGCGCTGGAGCGTTCCGGAGGGGGAGGCGGGCAGGATGATCACCGACGGCCAGGGCCGGGGCCTCTACCAGGCGCCCTCGGGCGCGGGGCCCGGCAGCACCCGGGTGCGGGTCGCCTGGACCGAGCCCGGCACCGGGGCGCCCCGGTCCCAGACCGTCGAGCTCAAGCTGGACCCGGGCCCTCTGCTGCCGCCCCGGCCGGAGCGGTTCCAGGCCTGGGCCTTCGTCCCCCACCTGCCGGACACCCCGCTGCATCGCCGCTGGCTGGCCCTGGACCGGGCTTCCGGGCGGATCCTGGTGGTGGAACGGGACGGCGAGGCCCGGATCTGGGTGGGCCATGGCGACGATAAGGCCGCCCCCGGCGACGACAAGCGGGCCCGGGCCGGGTTGGCCGACCCCACGGGCCTGGCGGTCCGTCCCATCCTGCCCGGCCAGGAGGCCCTCTGGGAGGCGGCGGTGGTGGACCAGGGCACCCACCGGGTGCTGCGGCTGGACCCCCAGGGGCAGCTGACGCCCCTGGCCGGCGAGGCGGGCCAGCCGGGCCTCGCCAACGGTCCCTGCGAGCTCGCCCGGTTCCGCCGGCCCACGGGCGCCGCCTACGGCGCCGACGGCGCCCTCTACGTCTCCGACACGGGCAACCACCGCATTTGCCGGCTGGCCGAGGGGGAGGTGGCCACCCTGGCCGGCTACTCCGCGCGCCCGGTCTGGTGCGATGGCAAGGGCGAGGCGGCCGGCTTCCAGGCGCCGGGAGCCCTGGCCATGGACCTGGCCGGCCGGCGTCTGTTCGTGGGCGACGGTCCCAGCCTGCGCCTGGCCGGGGAGGACGGCGAAGTCTGGACCCTGGCCGGGGACCAGGTGCCGGGCTTCGAGGCCTGGCGCCAGGACCCGCCCCGGGTCCCGGCCCTGGACCGGCTGTGCCGGGTGCCCTGCCTGGGGGACCCGGCGGCCCTGTTCCTGGCCGGGCACAGCCTGCACATCGTGGACCGGGGCAACCGGGCCCTGCGCACCCTCTGCCTGGACCCGGGCCATCCGGACCTGGGCCTGCTGGCCACCTCCGCGACCTTCGCCCAGGAGCCTCCCGCCGAGGCGAAGACCACCGCCGGCGGCAGGAGGCCGCCCACGGCCCAGGCCGCCAGCGGCCCCTTGTTCGGCCCGCCGGAAACCCTCAAGGCCCCAGGCCCAGGGGTGCTCCAGGCCAAGGCCGGGCGGGTCCGGGACCTGGTCTGCCAGCCGCTGGCCCTGGCGGCCATGGCCGACGGCAGCATGCTCCTGTACGCGGGGGACGACCTCGCCTGCGGGGGCTGCAAGACGCAGCGGGCCAAGCTCACCTGCCGCCATCTCACCGTGCTCAAGCTGGTCCACCTGTTCCGGGCCAAGGAGGATGCGCGGACCTGGCGCTACCAGGTGGTCCCGTTCCAAGGTTCCTGGAAACCCCGGAAGCTGCGTTGGCTGGACAACCCCGAGGACCATTCCTGCGTGGTCCTCGGGGATGCCGACGGGGTCTGGAAGCTCCGGTTCTCGGGGGGCCCGGGCTCCCTGGCGGTGACGGGGGCGGACCTGGTGTACCCCTTCGACCGGGAACTCTTCCGCAAGGCGGGCGCGCCCTGGGGCTCCGGCATCGCCGCCCTGCGCGGCGGAACGCTTCTCACCAGCGACCACCAGGTGGCCCTCGCCCCCCCGGGGCCCCTTGCCCTCACCACCACCCTCCAGTGGCTGGCAGGCGCCCCGAAGGCGCCTGGCGCCACGGAGGACGAACCCAGGGGATCCCAGGCCGGGGCGGAGGAGACCCGGGGAGCCGCCGCCGGCGGACCCGCGGGCGAGCCCGAGGACCTCCTCGCGCTCCAGAGCGCGAATGGCTCCTGCTATGTCATGGATTCCGACCGCAAACTGGTGTACCGGGTGGATCCTGCAACCCCAACCCGCCTCCGGGAACTGTGCCTGACCCGGGAGGGGTGGCCCAAGGGGCTGGCGGGCACTGGCTGTGGGGTGGTGAACGACACCTTCCTGCTGCTGGGCCGCCCCGAAGGCAAGGTCGATGATCCCAGCCAGGCCTGGGCCTTCCCCATCGGTCCGGACGGCCGGTTCGGGCCGGGCCGGAAGCTGGAGCCCACGGTGCCCCGCCGGGGCCATTCCCGCCTGACCGCCGACGGCGACTGGATGATCGTGAGCGCCTTGAGCATCACCCTGCATCCGAACCTGGCCGCCCGGGCCGGGAAGGAGTCCCGGAAGCGCGACGCCCAGGCCCGGGCCGACGCGGCCGCCGCCGCCCAGCTCCCGGCCCTGGAGGCCCGGGCCCGGACGGCCGCGGACGCCCTGCTCCGGCGGCTCGAACAGGAGGAGGCGGCGGCCAGGGCCAAGGCGGAACCGGCCGCCACGGCAGGCACCGGAGACGCCCTCCCCGACCCCCCGGCGGACCCTGAACCGGCGGGGGAGGACACCGCCGCCCCCGAGGAGGAGACTCTGGACCTGACGGTGCTGGCGCCCGCGGCGCTTCGCCCGGAATCCAAGCGGACCGCGGCGCCGCGCCCGGAACGGAAACGGGAGGCTGCAACCCGGGCCGGCGCCCCCGCCGGGAGGCCCCGGTCCGGCCTGCGCCAGGTCCCGGTCCGGGGCCAGCGGGATCGCATCGACATCGGCTCCGCCCTCAACAAGATGGCCGGCTTCGGCTTCCGGCAGCGGTTCGACCGCATGATGGCCAGCCACGAGCTCCAGGTGGATTTCAACAACCACGAGTACCAGGGCACCAACCAGTGCCGGGACCGCCTCCGGAAGCTGCTGGATAGCCGGGGCCTCGCCGGCGCCGCCGACCCCAGGGCCGTGCACCTGAACGGACAGTTCTTCCTCAGCACCAAGACCGTGCGCAAGCTGGCCAACTGGATGCTGCGCAACACCCACCGGGCCAACCGCCCGGAGGACCTGGAAGGGTGGGAGGCCCAGGGCCGCCCGTCCCGGCCCCGGTTCGGCTTCGGGATGTACGTCCAGCAGGGCGTGGCCGGAAGGGACAACCGCATCGTGCTGGAGCTGAGGGACGTGAGGGCCTTCCTGGAGGACTACGACCGCAACGATCCCTCCCGGATCAGGTGGGTCAAGGACGAGCTGGAGGCCGCGGATGGCACGACCGGGCTGTGGTTCAGGCCCGGCAAGGGCCTCACCTTCGTCCGGGGGGTGCGGCTGGTCGTGACCGAGAACTGGAGCGGGTTCGCCACCATCCATCCCATCTGAAGCCGCCGACCCCCATGGCCCGGGTCCCAGGCAAGCAGAACGCCCGCCGGTGACGAACCCGGCGGGCGCGAGTGGGGTCCTGCAGGCTAGTAGAGGAACATCGGCTTGCCTTCGACGTGGCGGACCTTGGGCCGGTAGTTCTCCACGTCGTACAGCTCGGCCACGTCCACCCGCTTGAGGCCCTGGGTGATGGTGGTGATGGGAATGCTGGTGTAGGTGCCGTTGCGCAGCGCCACCAGGCGGTTGCGCTCGCCGCTCTTGATGATGTTGATGGCGACGTTGGCGAAGTTCACGGCCACCATCAGGTCCAGGCTGTCGGGAGCCCCGGAGCGCATGAGGTAGGACACCTGCTGGTTGAGCACGTCCTCGCCGGTGAGCCGCTTGAGCGCCTCGCCCAGGATGTGGCCGATGCCGCCCAGCTTCTTGTGCCCGTAGGCGTCCTCTTCGCCGAACTCCACCGCGTTGCCGCCGGCCATGTGCGCGCCTTCGCTCACCGTGATCATGGCGTAGTTGCTGGGGTTGTCCTTCTTGTCCTGCATGATCTTCTCGGCCAGGCGGAGGGGATCGAAGGGCACTTCGCTGATGAGCGCGCGGTCCACGCCGGCCAGGTACGAGGCCAGCAGGGAGGTCTCGCCGGAATTGCGGCCGAACAGCTCGACGATGGCGATGCGCTCGTGGGAGCCCGCGGAGGTGCGCAGCTGGTGGATGAACTCGACGCTGCGGGTGACCGCGGTGGAGAAGCCGATGCAGTAGTCGGTGCCGAAGATGTCGTTGTCCATGGTCTTGGCGATGGCCACGGAGGGCACGCCCTCCCGGGCCAGGCGCTCGCCGTAGGACAGGGTGTCGTCGCCGCCGATGGGGATCAGCATGTCGATGCCCAGGCGCTCGATGACCTCCAGCACATGGGGGGTGAAATCGAAGGGCCCGGTTTCGCCCTCCTTGATCAGGGGCTTCAGGAAATCGGGCACCGAGTTGAGCCGGACCTTGCCCGGGTTGGTGCGGCTGGTGTGCAGGAAGGTGCCGCCGGAGCGGTCCACGGTGCGGGTGTTGAGCTTGTCCAGCTCGATCACGCACTTGGCATGGCTGTCGGGGTCTTCCAGATCGTATTCCAGCAGGCCCGCCCAGCCGCGCCGGATGCCGACAACTTCAAATCCTTCATCGATGGCCCGGTAGACGAGCATCTTGATACACGGGTTGAGCCCGGGTACGTCGCCTCCGCCAGTCAAGACACCAATCCGCATGGGAATGCCTCCAGATTATTATTTTAGGCTTTACGCCTGATGTAAGGGGAACTTGGTTGACTCTATCATGACTGGGCCCAGGGCACCAGCCCTTTTGCCGGTGCGGCCGCTCCGGACGCGGGGCCGGGGCTCGAGGATCCGGGCCGGATCCACTGCCCGCGGGGGTTTCAGGCCACCAGAACCCGTTCGAATTCGTGCCGGGCCCGGCCGGCGCAGTCCTCGATGGAAAGGCCGGACAGGTAGTTCCCCACCACCATGAGGTCGCTGCCGGCCAGGGCCAGGTCCAGGGACCGCAGCCAGTCCCCGTGGCCCATGGCGATGGCCGGCAGGGTGTGCTCCCGGGGGTAACTGGCCGCGACCGCGGTGCGGGGGGCGGACAGCAGCTCGCAGGCGTGGTCCAGCATCGCCTCCGGCTCGATGCGGGCGCCGTCGCAATGCAGGGTCCAGGCGCGCATGCCCGCCACCGGGAAGGCGTCCGCGGACACGGCGGAAAAGCAGGGGCCCTCGGGCAGGATCAGGCCGGCGAGCCGGGGCAGGTGCGCCAGGGGATCCTGGAACACCACGCCCAGCGAGCGCACCGTCCGGGTCTCCATCCGCCCCAGCAACCGGGCCACCTCCGGCGCAGCCTCCGCCAGCAGACCGGCGGCGGCCGGGGCGGGCACCGCCAGCGCCACCCGCCGCGCCTGGAAACTCTCGCCCAGGCGGGTCCGCACCTGGTAGCCGCCGGCGGTCCGCAGCAGGCCGGTGGCCTCCCGCTCCAGGACGCACTGGACGCCGGGGAGCCCGGCCAGGGCCTGGACCGCCGGCCCCAGCCCGCCGCGCACGGCGAAGCTCCGGGCCACGTCCTTGCGCCGCCGGCTGCGGGTCTGGAACAGCGCGTCCGCGGGGAACCCCGCGGTCTCCTGGGAGGCCACGGCGTTGAGCGCGGGATGCAGCACCCGGGCCCAGTTCTTCGGGCCCAGGATCCGGGAATAGTAGGCGGCGGCGCTCTGGCCGGCCTTCGCGGCGCCGAGCAGCCGGGGCAGGTGCAGGGCCGCCTCCCAGAAGTCGATGCAGGACGGAATGGAGCGCAGGGCGCCCTGCTCGACCATCCGGAAGCCCAGGCCCCGGCGGGCCGTGACCCGGTCGAGGAAATCGGTGCCGGCCATGACCTCCAGGAAGCGGACGTAGGAGTTGTAGCAGGTGTGCGCGCCCAGTTCCAGCCAGCCCGAGCCGCCGAACGGCACCGAACTCAGGCAGCCGCCCGCCGCGTCCCGCCGCTCCAGGACCAGGGTGCGCAGGTGCAGGCCTGAGGCCATCCGGGCCAGGGCGAGGCCGCTGATGCCGGCCCCGATGATGCAGAGGTCGTAGCCGTCGCCGGGAAGGGGGGAAAGGTCGCGCATCGAGCCACCATATCAGACCGGGCCCCGGGTCAGGTCCATTGAAGATCCGAAATGAGAATGGGCCTTGAAGCTCCGCCCGGCGGCGGCTATACTGGACCGCGTAGCGGAGTAGCTGTGTCGCAGAAAATCACCATGTTGGCCTGGTTCTGGCGCCTCTGGCCCCAGCGGTCGGGCACTTGCGTGCGGCGCGTCCAGACATAGGCGCAGCTCCAAGGCAAATCTCCCGGCCCACCCTGAAGGTGGGCCTTTTTGTATCTGCACGTAACCGAACATCTCTATCGAGGCCTTCATGACAGCGAACCCTGACACCGCCGGACCCGCAGCGCCGCCCCTGGTGCTGTCCTTCCCGGCCGACCTCACCACCCCGGTGCGGGCCTTCCTGGCCCTCACCGAGCCGGGCCAGGACGCCTACCTGCTGGAGTCGGTCACCGGCGGGGAGTCCCAGGCCCGGTTCTCCTTCATCGGCCTGGACGCCAGCGAGACCTTCGAGGCGGGCACCCAGGCCGCCATCAACCGGGCCGGGGTCACGGAGGCGCTGCCCGGGGATCCGCTGGAGGCCCTGGCCCGGTGGGCCCAGGAGCTCACGGCGGTCACCGAGGGGGTGCCCGTCCCGTTCCTCGGGGGTGCCGTGGGCTGGGCCGACTTCAGCGCCTTCGCCCTGTCCGAGCCGGTGCTGGAAGCCTCCTTCGCCGCCGCCCGGACCCCCCGGCTGCGCTTCGGCCGGTTCGCCACCGGCCTGGTGCTGGACCACCTGAAGCAGCTGGGCTATCTGTACCATTTCCCGGCCCCCGGCGAATCCGCCGCGGACGGGGCGGAGCGGCTGGGCAAGCTGCGCCAGCGCCTGGAAGGCGCCCTGCCGCGCCGGAGCAAGGCCGCCAGCTTCCACCTGTCCCGCACCCCGGACCGGGCCGCCTTCCGCCGCAACTTCGCCGCGGTGCAGGAGGCCATCCTGGCCGGGGAGGCCTACCAGATCGTCATCTCCGAACCGTTCGAGGGCCGGCTGGAGGGGGACCCGTTCGAGGTCTACCGTCGGCTGCGCCGGCTGAACCCTTCGCCCTACCACTTCTTCGTGTCCCTGGGCGGGCGCCAGCTGGTGGGGGCGTCCCCGGAGATGCTGGTGCGGGTGGAGGGTCGGGCGGTGGTCACGGTGCCCATCGCCGGGACCCGCCCCCGGGGCGGCTCCCAGGCGGAGGACGCCCGGCTCGCCGCCGAGCTCAAGGCCGATCCCAAGGAACTGGCTGAGCACGCCATGCTGGTGGACCTGGCCCGCAACGACCTGGGCCGGGTCTCGGTGCACGGCTCGGTGACGGTGCCGGTGCGGGCCCAGGTGGAGATGTTCTCCCACGTCATGCACCTCACCTCGGAAGTCCACGGCCAGCTCCAGGACGGCCTGCGCCCCCTGGACGCCCTCTGGAGCACCTTCCCGGCCGGCACCCTCAGCGGCGCCCCCAAGATCCGCGCCACCCAGATCCTGTCCCGGCTAGAGGGAGAGGACCGGGGCGCCTACGGCGGCGGGGTCGGCATCCTGGACCGCTCGGGCAACCTGGAGCTGGCCATCACCATCCGGACCATGGAGTTCCAGGACGGCGCCGTGCGCTTCCGGGCCGGGGCCGGGATCGTCGCCGATTCGGTGGAAGCGTCGGAGTGGGCCGAGATCCACGCCAAGGCCGGGGTCCTCCTGGCGGCCCTGGAAGGCCGCGAACCGCAATCCTCCGAGGTGGCATGATGCTCCTGTTCATCGACAACTACGATTCCTTCACCTACAACCTGGTGTCCATGATCGGCGTGCTGGAACCCCGGCTGGAGGTGGTGCGCAACGACGCCATCACCGTGGCCCAGGCCCAGGCCATGGACCTGGACGGCCTGGTGCTCTCCCCGGGCCCGGGGCACCCCCGGGACGCCGGGATCTGCGGCGCGCTGGTGGCGGCCCTGGCCCCCACCGTGCCCATCCTGGGGGTCTGCCTGGGCCACCAGATCATCGTCGAGGCCTTCGGCGGCCGGGTGGACCGGGCCCTGAAGCCCATGCACGGCAAGACCTCGGCCATGACCCACGACGGCTCCGGCCTGCTGGCGGGCCTGGCGGACCCGTTCCCGGTGGGCCGCTACCACTCCCTGGTGGCCCAGGCCGGGACCATCCCGGACTGCCTGGCGGTCCAGGGCGCCACCGAGGACGGCGAGATCATGGCGGTCCGCCACCGGCAGTACGACTGCCACGGGGTCCAGTTCCACCCGGAATCCATCCTCACCCCGGGGGGCATGGACCTGCTGGGCAATTTCGTGGACCTGTGCCGCGCCCGGCGCGACCAGAGGAGGTCGGCATGATCGTCAAGTTATCCAGCGATGACGCGGCCTCCCGGCAGGCCATCACCACCGCCCTGGAGGCCATGGGCGGGGAGGTGCGCTTCCTGGCCTTCCCCTTCGGCAGCTTCCTGGCTGCCCTGGGCCTGGCCCACCCCCAGCTGAAGAAGATCCAGGCCATGCCCGGGGTGGACTGGGCCCGGCCCGCCGGCTCCAAGCCCATCCTCGCCGCCCGGGAGCTCAACCCCAGGGGCAGCCGGGTGCAGCTGGGCCGCATCGAGGTCGGCGGCGAGGCCCTGGCCCTGGTGGCCGGGCCCTGCTCGGTGGAGGACCGGGAGCAGATCTTCACCACGGCGCGGTTCTGCGCCGCCTTCGGGGCCACCGCCCTGCGCGGCGGCGCCTACAAGCCGCGCACCTCGCCCTACGCCTTCCAGGGCCTGGGCCAGGCCGGGGTGGAACTGCTGCGGGAAGCGGCCGACGCCGCGGGGCTGCCGGTGGTGACCGAGGTGATGGACCCCGGCGACGTGGCGGCCATGGCCCCCTTCGTGGACTGCTTCCAGATCGGCGCCCGGAACATGTCCAACGGGCCCCTGCTCAAGGCCGTGGGCCGGGCCGGCAAGGCCGTCCTGCTCAAGCGGGGCCCCTCGGCCACCCTGGCGGAGTTCGTCCTGGCCGCCGAGTACATCCTGCTGGAGGGCAACCCGAACGTCATCCTCTGCGAGCGGGGCATCCGCACCTTCGAGACCGCCACCCGCAACACCCTGGACCTCAACGCCATCCCGGTGCTCAAAGGCATGACCCACCTGCCGGTGGTGGTGGACCCCTCCCACGGCACCGGACTCCGGCACGCGGTGACCCCCATGGCCCGGGCCGCGGTGGCCGCCGGAGCCGACGGCATCGTGGTGGAAGTGCACCCGGACCCGGCCCGGGCCCTGTCCGACGGCGACCAGTCCCTGCACCTGCCGGAGTTCCGCCGGCTGGCCGAGCAGCTGAAGCCGGTGGCGGAAGCGGTGGGCCGGCGGCTGGACCTGCCGGAAAGCCTCCCCTTCGCCCCCAACGAGGTCCCGCTCATCCGCCGGGCCATGGGCTGGGGCGGATCCCGCTGAAGCCTGGAACCGCCCCGCCAACCCACCCTCTGGAGTCGCCCATGTCCCGATCGCCGTTCGACCTTTCCCCCGCCCTCACCCTCCAGGAGGCCCGCGCCTTCATGGAAGCCTGCCTGGACCCGGAGTCGGATCCCGGGGCGGTGGGCCAGGCCCTGCTGGCCCTGAACCAGCGGCCGCTCCAGGGCACCGAGCTGACCGCCTTCGCCCAGGTGCTGGGGGAGCGCGCCCGCCCCTTCCACCCCGGGGTCCGGCCGCTGCTGGACACCTGCGGCACCGGCGGCGACGCCCGCCAGGGCGTGCACACCGCCAACCTCTCGACCCTGTCCGCCCTGGCCCTGGCCCGCATGGGGGTCGACATCGTCAAGCACGGCAGCCGCGCCGCCAGCAGCCGGTGCGGTTCCGCCGACCTGCTGGAGGCCCTGGGGCTGGACCTGGACCGGCCCCAGGAGCTGGTGGAGGCGGACCTGGCCCGCACCCACTTCGCCTTCCTGTTCGCGCCCCGGTTCCACCCGGTGCTGGGGCGCATGGTGCCCATCCGCAAGGCCCTGGGGGTGCCCACCGTGTTCAACATGCTGGGGCCGCTGCTGAACCCGGCCCGGCCGGAATTCCAGGTGCTGGGCGTGGCCCGGGAGGAGTGGATCGCGCCGGTGGCCGAGGCCCTGGCCGCCGGGGGCCTGCGCGGGGCGCTGGTGGTGCACGGCCTGACCCGGGACGGCCTGGGCATGGACGAGGCCTCCCTGGAAGGCCCCACCTGCCTGCAGCCGGTGCGGGAGGGCCGGCTGCTGCCGCGGGTGCTGCTGAACCCCGCAGACGCCGGCCTGGGCCAGCCCCCGGCGCCCCGGGCCGTCCATTCCAAGGCCGATTGCGTGGCCCTGGCCGAGGGCCTGGCCGGGGGCCGCGAGCACCCGGACTTCTGCCCCCGGGTGGCCGAGGAAGTGGCGCTCCAGGCCGCCCTGGGCCTGATGCTGTTCCGGGAGCTGCCCACCGCCGCCCTGCCGGCCCTGGTGGCCGAGGCCCGCGCCACCCTGCTCTCCGGCCTGCACCTGCCCACCCTGCTGGCCCTGGCCGCGTGAAGCTCGAAGGAGCCACCATGGCGTTTCCGCCGTCCCCCGAAACCCTCCTCCACGACGCCCGTTCCCTGGGCATCCTCCGCGAACTGCTGGCCTCGGAACTGCAGCGCGCCCGCGGCCTCGAGGCCCGGACCCCATTCCGGGCCCGGCCCCGGGCAGGGCAGGGGCCCTTCGAGGCGGCCCTGCGCCGGGCGCCCCTGCCGGTGATCGCCGAGTTCAAGCGCGGGTCCCCGTCCCTGGGCGCGTTCGCCGCCGACGCCGACCCCCGGGAGCGGCTGGCCGCCTATGCCCGGGGCGGGGCCGCGGCCTGCTCCATCCTGGCCGAGCCGGCCCGGTTCCTGGGCCGGCCGGGGGATTTTCCCGTGGCCAAGGCCCTGGGCCTGCCCGTGCTGTACAAGGGGTTCGTCTGCACCGAGGCCCACCTGGACGAGGCCGTGGCCCTGGGCGCCGACGCGGTGCTGCTCATCACCCGGATCCTGGGTGACCACCTCCCGGACTTCGCTGCCGCCGCCCGGGTGCGGGGCCTGGAGCCCCTGGCGGAGGTCCACGAGCCCCGGGAGATCGTCCCGGTACAGGCCGCCTCGGTGCGCATGGTGGGCTGGAACGCCCGGGACCTGGTCGACTTCTCGGTGCGCGAGGCGCCGGCCGCCCTGCTGCGCGAGGCCTTTCCCCAGGCCCTGCTGATCCGGGAGTCGGGCATCCGCACCCCCGAGGATGCCCGGAACGCCCTGGACCAGGGCTTCGACGCCCTGCTCATCGGCGAGGCGCTCATGCGCGAGCCCGACCCGGCGGCCTTCCTGGCCCGGATCCGCAACCCGGAGGTGCGCCCGTGATGGCCAAGGTCTGCGGCCTCACCTCGGCCGGGGACGTGGCCCTGGCCCTGGACGCGGGGGCGGACCTGCTGGGCTTCCTGGCCTTCCCCGCCAGCCCCCGGCACTGCCCGGACCTGGGCCTCGCCCGGCGCTGCGCGGACCGGGCCGTGCTGGTGGCGGTGGCCGGGGATGCCGAGACCATGCTGGCCCTGGCCCGGCGTGCCGGGACCCTCTGGGTCCAGCCCTACCTGCCGCCGCCGGAGCGGGCCCGGGCCCTGGCCCTGCTTCGGGTCGACGGCCGGCGGGTGCTGCTGCCCTGGCCGGACGAGCCGGGCCAGGAGGAGCTGGCGCCCGATCTCTACCTCTGGGAGTCCAGCCCGCGCGCCACCGGACTGCTGGGCGGATCCGGCCAGGGCCATCCCATGGCCTTTCCGCCGCCCGGCCCCTTCCTGCTGGGGGGCGGCCTGGATGGTGCCGCCGTGCCGGAGCGCCTGGAGCGGATGACCGCCCCGGTGCGGGCCCGGCTGCGGGGCTTCGACGCGGCCAGCCGGCTGGAGTCCGCCCCCGGCCGCAAGGACCCGCTCGCCCTGGCGGCCTTTGTGGGCACCGCCCACGGCCTTCCCGGCGCACCATGAACCTGCCCCTTGACCCTGTCCCCGCCAGCGACCAGGAGAAGACCGTGAACCCGAACACCCCCACCGAATTTCGTCTGCCCAGCCGCTACGGCGCCCAGGGACTGGGGGGCTGCTACGCCCCGGAAACCCTCATGCAGCCCCTGCTGGAGCTGGAAGCCGCCTTCATGGACGCCCTGGCCAGCCCGGCCTACATGGCGGAACTGGCGACGGAGCTGCGGCTGTTCGTGGGCCGGCCCACGCCGCTGACCCCGGCCCCGCGCCTGGCCCGGGAAGTGGGGCTCCGGGCCCTCTACCTGAAGCGCGAGGACCAGGCCCACACCGGCGCCCACAAGATCAACAACGCCCTGGCCCAGGCCCTGCTGGCCCGCAGGATGGGCAAGCAGGAGATCATCGCCGAGACCGGCGCCGGCCAGCACGGCGTGGCCACCGCCGCGGCCTGCGCCCGGCTCGGGCTGGACTGCACGGTCTACATGGGCACCGTGGACATGGAGCGCCAGGCCCCGAACGTGGCGCGCATGCGGCTGTTCGGGGCCAAGGTGGTCGGCGTCACCGCCGGCCAGCGGACCCTGAAGGAAGCCGTGAACGAGGCCCTGCGGGCCTGGGCCGCCCGGTGCGACCGGGCCCACTACATCCTGGGCTCGGCCCTGGGGCCCCATCCGTTCCCGCTCATGGTGCGCACCTTCCAGTCGGTGATCGGCCGGGAGGCCAGGGCCCAGGTGCTGGAGGCCCAGGGCGTCCTGCCCGAGGCGGTGGTGGCCTGCGCCGGCGGCGGCAGCAACGGGCTGGGGTTGATGGTGCCGTTCCTGGACGACCCGGTGCGCCTGGTGGCGGTGGAGGCCGGCGGCCACGGCAGCGGCCCGGGCCAGCACGCGGCCCGGGTCGACGGCGGCCGGATCGGGGTCCTGCACGGCTGCCGCAGCCTGCTGCTCCAGGACGAGCACGGCTGGACCGCGGACACCGCCAGCGTCAGCGCGGGACTGGACTACCCGTCCCTGGGCCCGGAACTGGCCGCGCTGATCCTGGAGGGCCGGGTGGAAGCGGCACGGGCTTCCGACGCGGAGGCCCTGGACGCGGCCCAGCGCCTCGCTCGCACCGAAGGCATCCTGCCCGCCCTGGAATCCAGCCATGCCCTGGCCCACCTGCGGGCCCTGGCCGCCGGCGGCGCCGCCACCGTCCTGCTCGGCCTGTCCGGCCGGGGGGACAAGGATCTCGCCACCTTCCAATCCCGCATGGAGCTCTGACATGGAACCCATCCTGCCCTTCATCACCGCCGGAGACCCGGATCTCGCCGGGCTGCCGGGGCTGCTGGCGAGGTTCTGCGCCCTGGGCGTGCGCAGCCTGGAACTGGGGCTGGCCCATTCCGATCCGGTGGCGGACGGCCCGGTGCTCCAGGCCGCCGCCCAGCGGGCGCTCCTGGCCGGAGCTTCGCCGCGCAGGGTGCTGGAAACGCTGGCGGGCGCCAGCCCGAGCCCGGACCTGGTGCTGTTCACCTACTTCAACCCTCTGCTGCAGCTGGGCCGGGACCTGGTGCCGCTGCTGCGGCCCACCCCGGTGAAGGCCCTGCTGGTGGTGGACCTTCCGCCCGGGGAGGAGGCCCCCTGGGAGGCGGAGCTGCTCCAGGCCGGCTACCCGATCATTCCGCTGCTGAGCCCCACCACCCCCCCGGAGCGGGCCCGGGCGCTCCTGGCCGCGCGTCCTGACCCGGGCCCGGGCGCGCCCTTCGCCCAGCGGTTCGCCTACGTGGTGGCCCGCATGGGCGTGACCGGAGACGGCCAGGCCACGGCGTTCGCTCCGCTCCAGGCGCGGCTCCAGGCCCTGCGTTCGCACACGGACCGGCCCCTGGCCGTGGGTTTCGGCCTGGACCAGCCGGAGCTGCTGGAGCGGGTGCGGAGCCTGGGTGCCACCCCGGTCATCGGTTCGGCGCTGGTCCAGGCGCTGCACCAGGGGCAGTCCCTGGAGGCGTTCCTGGGGCCGCGCATGGGCCGCGCGCACGGGGCCTGAGGGGCCGCCTTCTCAGATCTCGTCCAGGGGGCTCTTGACGCCCCTGCCGCCGCGGTTGAGCACGTGGGTGTAGATCATGGTCGTTTCCACGTCCTTGTGGCCCAGCAACTCCTGCACCGTCCGGATGTCATGGCCGGACTGGAGCAGGTGGGTGGCGAAACTGTGCCGGAGCACATGCGGCGTCACCGGCTTCACCAGTTCCGCCGACCTGGCCGCAGTGCGCACCGCGCGCTGGATGGTTTCGGGATGCAAGTGGTGGCGCCGATCGACCCCAGTCCTGGGATCCACCGATCTGGCAGCCGAAGGGAAGACCCATTGCCAGCCCCAGGCCTTGGCCGCCGAAGGGAATTTAACGGCCAGCGCATCGGGCAGGTAGACCTCGCCATGACCCTGCAACAGATCCTTGTCATGCAAGGCCTGGACCTTGACCAGATGCTTGCGGAGCGCGGCTACCAGGGCATCCGGCAGCATGGTGACGCGGTCCTTGTCGCCCTTCCCGGACCGGATGATTACCTCATGCCGATCGAAATCCAGGTCCTTGACCCTGAGGCGCAGCCCCTCCATCAGACGCATGCCCGTGCCAAAAAGCAGCCGCGCGACCAGGCCGGTGATTCCGTCCATCTGGTCCAGAAGGCGGCGCACCTCGCCTGGATGCAGGACCACAGGCAGGCGCTGGGACGGCTTGGCCTGGATGATATTTTCGAGCCATGGCAGTTCCACACCCAGGACGCACTTGTACAGGAAGAGCAGGGCGGCCTTGGCCTGGTTCTGGGTTGCGGCCGCCACATGGCGTTCCACAGCGAGATGGGACAGGAATCCCTCCACCTCCAGAACTCCTGACATACCCCCCATGAAATTGAGGATTGGTGCGGGTTTCCCCCGAGGGGGGTGCGAACCTTAAAATGTCCGCTTTTTCACGAACGAGGAGAGAGAAGGAGTCTCGATTTT
>Ga0181516_10001185_pt1 | contig 20521 bp, 18 predicted proteins | sample PEATcosm2014_Bin_25_FD_121104 | JGI IMG/M metagenome (GOLD analysis project Ga0181516, IMG submission 121104) | Peatland microbial communities from MTU Mesocosm Facility, Houghton, MI, USA - PEATcosm2014_Bin01_10_metaG | ecosystem: Environmental > Terrestrial > Soil > Wetlands > Peat | place... | reverse complement strand
GACGGGTTTTGAAAAGGCCTTAGTCGAACAAATCACCGACTTTAACGCCAAGGGCTTTGGCCAGAATTGTTAGCTCCAGATCGGTCACCTCGCGTTCTCCCATTTCGAGCTTGGCGACGATGACACGCCCAATTCGCCAGCCCAGTCGCTGACAAGCGCCAGCGAGGTCCTCCTGCGTCATCTTGCGATTCATCCTCATCGACCGAATTCGCTCCCCGACGGTGTTTCGTGCCTTTCCAATCCGGTAGGTTAACCGGGGGTGTGCCCCAGGAGGCTTGGCAAGAATAGGGCGCGATGCGCGCTTGGGAGGCATGTGCGACGTATCGCACAGGCTAGCAAGGGCTCTCTATTAAATGGTTCTATCAATAGAACTTGATGCCTTGCTCCCAATGGCACCAAATCCTCGGTTCTGATCACCCTAAACAGATTCCATAAGATCCAAGCGCGAGAACTCCCACAGCCGAATGCGGCGCGATCGAGGAGGGGTGACCGTCGGCGCCCCCCATACTTGCCCCATGAAACTAATCGAACGCCTTGCGATGGCAGCTATCATTCTTTCGGTGTCAGCCCACACGGCACTCGCTGCGAACGGCAAAGAGCCTTCCGCCGAGGAGCCTGACCTACTGATCGGCTCGCTGACCTACACACCGACATACACGTTCGCGACGTTGGCCGGCGGCGGAGTGAACGGTGATAGCAAGTACCAGGACGGAACCGGCACGGCTGCCATCTTTAACGGCCCACAAGGGATAGGCCTAGACGCGGCTGGCAACATCTACGTGGCGGACGGCGGCAACTGGCGGATTCGCAAGATTACTCCTGCGGGAGTCGTCACGACCTTCGCAGGAATCGGTCCCCTGCAGCTCATCTCTGACGTGAAAGTGGACACGACCGGCAATGTCTATGCAACAGATATTCAGAACGTCATTTGGAAGATTTCCCCCGCAGGAGTGATTGCTGCGTTTGTTGGAACAGTGGGAGTTGTGGGTAGCACTGACGGCGCGGGTGCGGCGGCCCTATTCAATTCTCCAGGCGGAATGGCCTTTGACGCCAACGGGAACCTATTCGTTGCAGATAGCGGCAACAACACCATCCGCAAGGTTACGCCGGCTGGGGTGGTGAGCACGTTTGTTGGAATGGCCGGGGTTTCAGGCAGCGCGGATGGCGTCGGATCTGCAGCGCAATTTTTCGAGCCCTCCGGTTTGGCTTTCGACCCGAGCGGGAACCTTTACGTTGCGGATACCGGCAACAATACGATCCGCAAGGTTACGTCCGCGGGCGTCGTTACGACCTTTGCCGGCACTGCGAGGGTTGAGCAGATCTGCCAGGACGGAACAGGCGGTGCGGCCTCTTTCGCGGGGCCGGCCTTTCTCGCCTTTGATACGGGCGGAAACCTGCTTGTAACCGACGCCCAGAGCCAACTGGTACGACGAATCACGCCCGCGGCGGTGGTCACCACGTGTGCCGGTCAGCCAGGGCAAAAGGCTACCACGGGCGGGGCGGGCTCGGCCGCGTACTTCAGCGACCCCTTTGGGATCGCGATTGACGGTTCCGGGAAAATTTACGTTGCCAACGGAAGCGGCAATACGATCAGCGCGGGCGTCTTCACGCCGCCGATTGCCCCCATCACGATTTCCGTTGCGAGCCCGATTCCGTCCGCTGCGGTTCTGAACGGTTCTGCCCCGATCACACTCACAGCGACAACCACGGGCAACCCGACCAGTTTCCAGTGGTTCTTGAACGGCACCGCCATCCCCGGGGCGACTAGCTATCAGTTCATTGTAGTTCCGACAGCCGCCAACCAAGGTGACTACACTGTGTCAGCCTCCAGTCCTTCGTCCGCTACCGTCTCTACCGACGCGGGAACCCTCAGAGTGACTACCAACGCATGGATAGTGAACCTATCCGCTCGGGCCTACTCAGAAAGCGGCGCTGGAGGCGCAAACCAACTCATCGCCGGATTCGTAACCACTGGGCCTGGCAATAAGACCGTCCTGATCCGCGGCGATGGACCTTCACTTGCGGCGTTTAGCATCACGGACTTTCTACCCGACCCGCAGCTGACCCTTGTCTCCGGCTCGACCACAGTGGCGATGACCGATTCATGGGTCGCTTCACTCGCCTCCGAATTCGCGCAGGTGGGCGCCTTTGCGTTTACTCCGGGCTCTCATGACACCGCTCTCCTGGAGACGCTTGCTCCCGGTCCCTATACGGCCCAGGTCATTTCGGAGACCACCAACAATGGGGTCGCCCTGGCGGAAATCTACGACGCCGACTCGTTGGCCCCCACGGACCGCCTGGTTAACATTTCCGCGCGCGCCTTCGTCGGTACGGGTGCGAATATCCTGATCGGAGGATTTGTCATCTCCGGCATTACGCCGCAGACGGTTGTCATCCGCGGGGACGGACCGGCTCTCACCGGATTCGGGCTTTCGGGGGCCCTTGCAAACACCACACTCACTCTATCCAGCAACAACGGCACTATCGCGGGCAACAATGGCTGGAACACCGCGCCGACTGCCGGCAGTGCAGCTACAGGCGGCATTGTCGTCCAACCCCTCACAGCGGCCCTTTCCACCAAGGTCGGGGCATTCGCTCTGGCTCAGGGCTCAGCCGATTCGGCGATTGTGGCGACCCTCCCTCCAGGGAACTATACCGCACAGGTTACAGGGACGGGCAACTCTACGGGTGTTGCGCTAGTTGAGATTTACGAGCTGCGATAAAACGGCGAAGAATGCACGGCGTGGCAGCCAAGCTCTTGCAACTGGCTGTCGACCGGAGGGCCAGTCTCAAGGATCGTACCTGGGCCATAAAAACACTGTTCGAGGGCAAGGGGCAGCTGAGTCGTGAGGATCTCATAAAAGCTACCAAGGGGTTAAATGGGAAAGATTTACGTCGAACGGCCAATCTCAATAGATTGCTTATGGAGATCTCTGCAACGTCGAAGCAAAGCAACCCGAAGGGGAAGCTGGTGCGGCACTTGCGGCCACGCACCTAGTTGGCAATCCAACCGAGAAGCCAAAAAAAAGACCTATCGAAAATGTTCCCATTGTGGTCGGCGCTTCTGCGTCGATCCGCGAGTAGGCCGGCTTCACCGCTATTGCGGGAGGCTCCATTGCGCAAAGGCCAGTCGTATCGCCGCCCAAAAGAGGTGGCTTCGGGAAGAGCGGCGGCGGGGTAGGGCCGATAACGTGGATGTGATTCGGATGCAGCATTGGCGCAATAACCACCCTGGCTATTGGCGGCAAAAAATTCGCGTCGGCCGGTACGAAGTGCGAGGGAAACTGGCGGACGTTGTACGAGAATTTGCGTTACAAGATATGATTGACACGCATTTTTCCCTCGTAGTTGGCCTCGCGTCATATCTCGCGCGTAGTGCGTTACAAGATACGATAGCTTCAGAGATGCGTCGGCTTATGCTGCTTGGGCATGGCATCCTCACTCAGTCCGCAAAAGCCGCCGACCCGTCGTCTGAAAGCTGGATGGAAAGGCATGAGCATTCTTCACGAATTCGGCGGGATCACGTCGGTAGCCGAGAGTCAAACCGCTTCATCGGGCAACCACTTTGCAGTGATCCGGTCGTGTTGGATCTCAAACCATTTCTCGTAAGAGGCCTTGACGAAGTTGATGTTACTACGCCAATGGTCAGAGGCGTTCTTCTTCATTAGTTCGTGCTTTGAAAAAAGAGGGCTCTTTTTGACTGCATCATCTAAGTCGCCTAGGAACTCAAAGAATCGAGAAGTGAAGCGGTGCTCGTAAAGGTCATGCAGTTCTGCCTCCGCCATACACGTAAGGTATTGATCTGCCAATCGATGCATCTCGGCTTTGTCAGACTTAGTCAGAGGAAGGAATTCCTCAAAGTCCATTAAGAGTTCATCGTAAAGTCGAATTTGGGACCAGCCAGAATGGTCTAGCTTTGGTACCATTTCTAGGTACTTCAGCGTGTCGCAGAAGATTGACGAGGGCAGCAAAGTGTAGTCTTCGAGATCGTTATCATCCGAGTGCAGCCAATCGAGCATGCTCTTGTAGTCGCAGTCAGGCGCAACGACGAATGCTACGTCGTCCGGACAGAATTCAAGCATTCCCTTCACCCTCCATTCGTTCTCCCAGCGCATGTCATATTTCGGACTAAATACTTCAGCCAGATGGGGCGCACTGAAGATTAGTGTTTGCTGCTCCCGCTCGTTGCGCCCGTTCAAATATGACACGGGCCGCACCCCGGAGTTATCCAGAAAATCATGGAAGAAACAGATCGCGTATTCCGATTCTCGGGCGGTGAAGTGCCGAGGCATCTCCTCCCGTTTACAAAGAGCAAAACTTACCGATTTGATCGAATCTAATTGGGAGGCGGTAAGCGCATCTTTGTGCTTATTGACGAAGTAGCCCTTAGGGTTGCCGTTAATCATCCCGGCTTTGAGGATCGATTTGAATCTCTCACGCGCATCCATCTTCAAAACTGAGTTAGGAACGCGGCCTTTTCCGAAACGCTGCTCGTAGCGGCAAAGTGGGGAACTAATCACGTGGTAGAACAAATTTAGTTCAAGCGTCGAATACCTGCCTACTGCGTCGTCCATCGTAATTGGCGTTGGTTCCAAGAGGTGATCGATGTCCATCTCGATTCGGCCGTTTCGGTTTATCGTAAGCATAGGGATTCGAGCTAAGTGTGTACGCTGGAATAAAACGCCAAAGCCACTGGATCTCAACATATCCGTTCTATTGCTGCTCCGGTATTTGGTGGTTAGCACACTGTGCTGTGTGGCTGTTGTAGGCAAAGGGTCGCCATCTATGCGATCCGATTGACGACGATTATCTCCTGGCGACACACAAGTGCTTTTTGCTAAGGAATGATTCGCCAGCGTACCGAAGGCTCGGTTCCCGAAAGAGTGTGGTCTCTGCGCATGGCTTCGGGCGATCCGGGACGAGCCGCCATCTGCACTATCTCGCAGATTCTAGGCCGAAGGGCGCTTCGCAGTCGGGGGAGCTCAAAACTGGAGCGCCATCTTGAGGGTATGAACATCATGGATGAAACCGCAGGACACGCTATTGAAGTGCGGCTCCTACCGCTTGGGAAGGTTGTTGAGGAGATTCGGCGTTTGATCCGCCATGGCTACCGGAGGATGCTGGTCCTGGGCCCGTCCCGGTCCAGGCGCCTGGACGCCGTACGCCGTGCGCTCCTTCCTCTGGGCTACCGGTTGGCGGTCATTGACCTAACTCCCGTGCGCTCCCGAAGGGACTTGGATCTGGCAGTTGCGAGGGCGACCCAGGGCAGGGACTTCTACGGTGGCATTCGGAGATTGCTTCGCGAGGCGCAGCGACGGCGCATTGCCATCGTGTTTCACAACTTGGACGGATGCTCGGGTACGGCGTGTGAGGACTATGTTGTTTACCGGGTCTGGATGGAGGCGAGGAACCATTGCGGGTCGACGCACGTCGTGATCACAGCCCGGGATCCTGATTTTGTCGTCCGGTGCTTTGAGCGCTACGAACATTGCCGCGGACTCGTCGTCCCGATCCAAATGGCGGGCAAGGACGAAGTGAGCATTCCCGCCGGCCAATGCTCGGATGGGGAATCCCTATGAGCCACTCATCCACCGGACGGGGCGCCGTTGGGCCTCCTACACCTCCCGTCGCCTTAGAATTCATAGCCTACACGGCCGACAATCTGTGCGCTGCATCATTCATGGTGGGCATGATTGGCGGAGTAGCCCTCTACGTGTGCAGTTTTCCGGCTACGATCGCGGGCGTTATTTATGGAGACAGGCTCTATTTCACAGGGTCCGGATCAATATTTCTATCGTGGTGTGGATCGCTTCTGGATCGGCACATGAGCTGGTTTATTTGGTACATAATGGCGCTTCTGCTCATGCCGATGGGATTAATGTGGCTTTCCGGGATCGCTGGCTTCAACAGGCTCTCAGAGAAAGCTCGGGAAAAATTCGGCTGCCCGTTTTCAGGGACGCCCTATCCTGGGCAGGCTCTTGTCCGTCTGGCGGCCGGCACAATGTTCCTGCCGTTTATACCAACGATAATCGCCGCGATGGCCGCGTGCATGATCGGCCTCCTGGTCCTGTCCTTGATAGGTCTGTATGGGGCGGTACAACTCGCTCGATTTGGAGGGTTGAGGTACTTTATCACGCGACTAGCCGTGCGGGATGGAATGCGCGATGCACGCAGGCGCTGATGAACTCTCGCGAGAGGGCCCGTCTCCTATGCCCGCCGCGGCTCTCTTCAAATCATCAATTCCCCTGAATTCCATTATGCTACGCCTAAGAACACTTTTGATCCCCGACATTCATCAGAACTATGGCTTCCTCGAGAGCATCCTTGAGCGGGAACCCCTTGATAGCTTCGAGAGGATTGTCCTTCTGGGCGATTATTTTGACGGCCGCGAACCGACTCATAGAGGACCGGATGCAGCTCGAAAGACTGCCCGCCTGATTAACCAACTGGAGGTGAAGGTCGGGAGTCGTCTGACGCTCCTTTGGGGTAATCACGACGTCCCATACTACCTTTACCAATGTGCGAACGGTCGTGGGGGAGCGGATCACTCCGAGTTCCGAAGGCTTAGACGGCAGATGGGCCTGGCCCCCGAGTCACAAGCAACGGCAGAGGCTATTTGCGAGGAGTGGCCGCTCTCCTTTTGGGGGAAGCTGCGTCCATTCGTGCGAATCAACCGATTTGTTGTGAGCCACGCTGGAATACACCTGAGCCTGTACCCCAGCAAGGCCAGGTCTGTCGCCCAGGCCCTGGAGATATTGGGCAAGCAATGGTCGGAAGATTTTATCAAGCTTCGCTCCGGGGGGATTCCGGGTCCGCTTATGGACGCGGGCACGGTCCGCGGCGGGGAGCGCTTCGAAGTCGGCGGTGTCACGTGGCTTGACTGGGAACAGGAGTTTGAGGACGACCTGCCTTTCGGCCAAATCGTTGGCCATAGTTGGTGCGTGTCCCAGAGGGAGATAGGACGAAGCCATTGCATCGATTTTGGACAATGTGCCTATGCCATGATCGATACAAATTTGGTCGTCCGCCACATACTGGGCGGCTCCAGCTGAATCCGTCGTTTGGCCCTTGCCAGGCAATTGGGCCGAAACATGCCTATACCTTCTGCCCGGAAACCATTGGAGCGGGTTTCTTTGCCATCTTATTGTATGGAAGCGATCACCGAATCAACGACCGTCATAACGAAAGCGCGGTTTGAAAGTGAACCGATGACCGAGAGTCACCGCGCCGCGGGAAACACCCTCCGGACGGTCGGCCAGGTGTTCTTCTCCAACGATCGCCATCTTGCTTCTGGGCTCAAGCTGCGTCTGTTTCCCCTCATCGTGGGCCCCACTGGAGCAGGGAAGACCCATTTGGTGAGGTCCGCAGCGAGGCAGCTCCACTCGCGATACTTCAAGGTCACCCGGTCCGATTGGATTCCCCAGGGCAGCACCCGGGGCCGACCGACGATGTACCAGATTCTGGACTACGTTACGACTCAACCACGGGTACTGCTCCACCTGGACGAATTGGACAAATTTCAAATCAGTTTTAACGGGCCAGAATGGTCTGCCTCGATAGCCGGAGACCTTTGGTCCCTCCTGGATGGCATCTTTCCCGTGCTCGAGTACTTGCGCGACACCCCTATTCCCCCGGAGAAAAAAATCACCGAGGCGAAAATTAACTCATGGATTCAGTCCCGCTGCTTTGTGGTAGGTTCCGGCACATGGCAATCCGTGTTCAACGAGAACCGTGCCGGTTCCTCGATAGGATTTGCGGGCGCCTATGAAGATGTGCAGGTAACAGCCGATGCAATCGCGCGATCGGAATACATAAGCCCCGAACTCCTCCACAGGTTTTGTTCCTCCGACCTGATTTTCCTTCAATTCCCAAATCGCGCTGAAACAGCCCGGCTCCTGGAATCCACCGGAATAAGCGCCCTCGCCCGGGAGCTTGGGGAAACGATCACGCCCGATGAGGTCGACTACACCAAGGGCGGAATGAGGGTGTTGGAGTCAATCGCGACAAGGCTTATCATCGCACGGCACCGGCGCTTGGTAAATGTATCTCCCAGGGCAGTTTCCCTTGGGCCGAATCCGAGGCTAGGGGGTGAAGATATCTCAGGAGGGTCCCATCTGGAGCCATGATTCTTCATGTCACCGACTTTCACTGCAACGAGAGGTGGCTGCGCTGGCTCTCCCACGTCAGCCGACAGTACTCGCTCATCTGCATCACTGGTGACCTGCTGGATCTGAACCCCTATCTACCTCAAGACCCGCAGGTGGACAGGGTGATTCCGTTTCTACGTTCACTAAGAAGTCCCCTCGCCGTCGTTAGCGGCAACCATGACTGCGCGGCAGGGGAGGGTCCCCGCCTGGAGCATGCGCAGTGGCTTAAGGAGGTCCGCGAGGAACGTGTATGGATAGACGAAGACTCCTTCAAGTTCGGAGCCTTCCGATTTCGTTGCCTTCCATGGCAAGGGCAGCTTCCCATCGCCGGCCCGAAGGAGGTGTGGCTTCACCACGCACCGCCTGGCGGGGCGAATACTGCGATCGCCAAAGTAGGCTGTGATTTCGGGGATTTTAACCTCGGCGAGCACTTGAGGGCAGGGCTTGGTCCAAATCTGGTCCTGAGCGGCCATGTCCACGATCCAGTCCGGAAGTCGGACCAAGTCCTCGGCTCCTGGTCTCTGAATCCGGGGGTCGCTGAGAAGGCAATAGTTCCAAACTACTTTGAGATCGACCTTGGCCAAGGAAGGGCGGTGTTCCGCCACGGTGGCGGTCGGGTCGATCTCATTCGGCTTTGGCAACCGTTGAAAACCATGGAAAACAGCTGTCAATGATTGCGAACGGCCTGCCTTGACCCTTCAGCCTAACAAAGTAGTCGGTGGCTGCGCGCTTCTGCACCGGTACAACATAATACCGGCAACGTCGCGCCCGTGGGCGTTCCGCAGTGGCAGGCTTACAGGGGGCAGCGGGCGCGGTAAGATCCGCGCCAAGAGCGCTGCGATTGTCGTGTTGTAGGCAATTTTTCTGGTCCGCCGGAAACTTTGAGTTAGAACCGTGGACATGGACAAGTTCGCCCGGGAGAAAGCCAGGAAGCGCGATATAGTTCTCCAACGCGGTGGTGAACCGGTCTGGCTTGGGATCCGGAGCGGTGATGATTATCTATCTGAAGATGATATCGAAATGCTTAGGCGAGGTTCGTCTAAGCCGCTTTCCCGGAAGCCCAAAGAAGAGGGCGATACATCCGTGGCAATCGACTTGTCCGACGAATCTAGGGGCATCCTCTCCCGACTGTTCCTTTTCCACCCCGAAACGATAATTACTGCGATCTCGCAGAGTCGTGATGGAGAAATTGAACATGTCGAGTTGGGCGGTAGCAATCGAGAGTATTTTCGGCAGCTAATGGCTGCTTTGAAGGGTTGCGACAGAGCGAAGGGGCTGTCTGTGGTCCCGCAGAGCGCCCAAGATGCGTTCCCTTGTGACGTCGGCCCTGACGGGGGAAAGATCTTCTGGAAGGTGTTTCCTTTCCTACCGGCTACTCGGCCGCGGCGGTTTACCTATGCCGCCGACGGCACGATATTGGAGATGAATCTCGATCGGCAGGCCAAGTCATTCCAAGGACGGATTTGTGCCGCTCTCAAGCGCTACGGCGAACTGTCGCTCAAGAAGGATGGTCACTCTTAAGGTACCAATATATTTTTTCCAGTGAAGCTATGATTTGCCGTCTTAATGTACGGAATAAGACAATAGATTAGGTCTTACCGAGGATCGGTTTCCCAAACTCCATCTGACGCTGAGGATCGGCGCTTCGCGGGCCGTTTCCTCCAATTCGGTGCCATTTCCCACTGACTCTTTTTGCAGGAATCTGTCGGACGGAGAGGCCATTCCCCAATCCATGGCTGAACACCCTGGAAAGGAACCTGCCTTCCTACCTTGATTGACGAGTTCAACGGGACGTTTGAATCAAGCGGAAATCCCTTAACATAGAAAAACGTAATAATTGAGAGTGACTTTCGACCTTACTGCGAGCAGACCCCCACTTCGATACTGCGTCTCGATACTAACGAGATAATGTTCCTGGGGCATGGTAACAGCTGTTTCTGTCCATCAGGTCGCGCACCTTTCTTCCGTAGCATCATCCCATTTTTGATCTAAGTTCAGAACAATTTCTCTTCCCGGGAACCCAATCAAAACGGGTTCTCCTTTCTACCGAACCTCATGAGAGACTTCTGGAATGCATGTAATCATGAGGCCGAGAAATCCCACGCGGGATATCGTTGGCATCGTTGCACTCTCGCCGATTTGCCCGTCCCCGTATTAGATGCTCTCGCAAAGGCCGTACCGGGACACTTCATCGTCCCAGCATCGTTTCGCAATACAGGGAATGGTGCCGCGCTCGCAGAGAGTCTTGCGGCACGCATGCCAGATCTATCTGGCACTAAGAATGCAACAATTGATCGGGGAGGGGACCTTGGGGAATTGACGGCCATTGAGTGGCTAAAGACCGGACGCGCGGGTAGTTGGGATGTATGCTATTCGCTCAGGTGGAAGGAGTCGCCTAGGCCACGCCGCGGAGAGGATATTGTCGCAATTCGGTGGAGCGACCATCCGGTCGGCCTATTGAAAGGCGAGGCTAAGGCCGGAACGTACATAGGAAACGGCACCCTTACCGACGCCAGGAGTCGCCTAAACAAGGACGGTGGCTGGCCTTCGCGTTTTACGATCGATTTCCTATCAGAGCGTTTGAGTCTCGAAGGTCGCGTCGCAGAGGCAGAGCGGTTATATAACGAGCGTTTCGTAAATCGACCTCAAGCTTTGCAACCGGGATGTTCTCATTTGCTGTTTCTTTTGTCGCCGGCTGACCCGAGCGGCCGGGTACCAGCTCATGCCCCTGCGCCGGCGGGAACGCCGCAGGAGCAGTTCGGAACTGTTTTTCTATGCACGGAATACGAACAATTGAGAGACCGGCTCTTTTCAAGGGCGATCGAACTCGTGCAGCATCCAAACCATGCCGACGCTGATTGATTCCGCCGTTTCGGCGCTAGTCCGTACCGCTGAGAGAGATACGCTATATCGAACAACCGCCAAGGGCCTGGCCCGTTCCCTGGTTTGGCGGCAAGGTGTTCCGCCTGAGGAATTGGGCGAAAATTTCGGTCCACAACTTTCGGTCCAACTAATCGAATTAGCAGATACGTCCCTCCTAGCCGCACTTAGAGTCCTCGAACGGAATCTTCCGGAATCGCGCCGCATGGCTTGCAGCGGATTCCGAAAAGCCGCTGAGGCATACGAATCTATATTAAGAAACGGAGACCCCGACGAGCCTCGGCGCGAGCTTAATGCTGTTCTTGCCGCAGCTTCGTACCATCTAGCTGGCTATGCGGCATCGGCATTCTCTGTTCTCCGCACTGTCGATTTTCATCGGGGCGAGACTCCCATTCTAAGAATGTTATCCCTAATTATACAGCGAGACCTGTCCGCTATCGATGAAATGGTGGTCGATTTTTCGGCACGGTTCTACGTCGCACGTGAAGACCAGGCACTCGAACAAAATCTATCCGATGCTGAAAACGATGCGTTGGATCAGAATTTGTATCATGCGTTTGGGCTAATCTTGTATGCCTTGCGATTTCAAGACACCGGATCATTCAATGAGTGTTTAAACCGACTAAGTATTGGGCATAGGTATTCTGTTGGTGTTGGCGACGTCTGGACTAGGTTGGTATATGCGATTAGCGCTCCGTTGCTGCGCGATCTATGGGGACAGAGCCTCCAACAGAATTTGCCCGTTGAACGACCTGCAGGATCAGACTCGGATAAATGGAATTTACTTCGAAACGGCTTCTGCACGGTATTGGCCTCGCGCCGTCTTGCAGAGCTAGAGCTCTGGCCCTCTCAAATTGATGGCGCGCGACGCGTATTTGCTAACAACAACTCGTTTGCAGTGGCGTTGCCGACCAGTGCCGGCAAAACACGGTTAGCCGAGCTTTGCATTCTCAAGGCTCTTAGCGCCGGCGATAGAGCTCTGTACATAACACCGTTGAGAGCACTTTCCGCCCAAGTTGAACGGGGTCTACGCTCTCTCTTCGGTCCATTAGGCTTCAGTGTTTCGGCTCTATATGGCGCCCAAGGAGTTTCAGCCGTTGACAGCAATGCATTTGAAGACAGCGACGTAGTCGTCGCGACTCCAGAGAAGGCCGGCTTTGCGCTTCGAAACGCCCCACAGCTTTTCGATCGCATCAAATTGGTTGTATTTGACGAAGCTCATATGGTCGCAAATGAGAGCCGCGGGATTGCTTATGAGGCTCTCGTAATCGCCCTAAAGCGGCGGGAGGACCATCAGCAACGGAGATTCTTGGCTTTGTCGGCGCTCTTACCGGAGCTAGAGCCAAGCACGGCAGCATTTGCCACTTGGATAAGCAACGGCAGGGACGACGAGCCCCTCCGGTCACCACAATTCGAAGGCGAGGCATGGCGGCCAACACGGCAGTGCTTTGGACGGGTCTTGCCGCAGTCCGGAGGCGCATTTAAAGGCTATCGCTACGAGATCAAAGTTGGTGAGGAGACATCGTGGGTTCCGGATTTTGTAATGGAGCAAAGTCGTCCAGCGAAGCGTGCCAATGCTAAAGACCGAGTGTTTCCAGATAGTCAGCACCAACTCACGCTTGCGACGGCTGCTCGTCTTTTAGCGGAGCAAAAGAGCGTTCTCATCTATTGTCCTAGAGCTGACTCAGTGGAAGTCACTTGCCGCGAGTTTCTAAAGGCACTGGACTGGGGGTTTCTCCAGCCCTTTCCTATCGCGGCAGACGGTCAAGTGAAGATCGAACGCGCTATACGAATTGCTGAGGAGGCGTTGCCATACGGTTCCGACCTTCTAAAAGCGCTGCGTGCCGGTCTAGCGATTCATCATGGTCAATTGCCACGAACATTTCTTCGCGAAATAGACCGCTTAATCGCCGAACGAGTCGTTCGCGTGGTAGTCGCCTCCCCCACCGTTAACGCGGGACTGAACATATGTGCAACCTGCGTACTGTTTAATGGCTTTGGAAGAGAAAGGGAAGTTCGACTAAATCCATGGGGCCAACCGTTTACTCAGCAGAGAGTCTTGGATGGAGCAGAATCTATGAATGTATCGGGCCGGGCTGGTCGTGCGTTTGTAGATACGCATGGTGAAGTATTGGGAATCTGCTTCAACGAGGCCCAGGTAAGAGTTTGGACCCGTTTGCGCGAAAAGATGCGCGACCGCAGCTTTACAAGTGGTCTTGCGGTCGTTTTGACACGTTTCTTGAGGTTACTTAGCGGCAGCGGACTCAACATGGTTCAGATAAGGGAACTCATTTTGAACCAATCTGATGCTCTTTGGGATAATCCAACTATCAACCCAGACGAACGGGCCCGGTGGGATGAGGCGGAGATGCAGGTCGATCAAGCTCTTCTCGCCCTGGTGGACAATCTAGAGTTGGACTTGCCTGAACTCGGAGCCGGTCTCGATGCCGCCATTCGTTTTTCCTTTTTCACACTCGCAACCAAGGAAGCAGACCAACGCGGACTATTCGACAAGCTTTTGCACTCTCGCGCTAAACGACTGTGGCGCTTTAGCACCCCAGCCCAGCGAAAAGGATGGTTCTGCGCTGGAGTTGGTCTTCGGGATGGACTCCTGCTTGATGAACGAGCTGAGGTTGTCGCTCCTCTTCTTCGAACCGCCGAAGACGCATTGGAGGCTGGAGGCGGAGAACTTGTGATCGAACTGCTCACCGCTGTTGCCCGGCTTCTATTTGAAATACCCATTTTCTTGCCTAGTGCTGGCTTACCGGACGGTTGGCCGACGATTTTTGCACAATGGCTTAGGGGCGAGCCCCAACAACTCATTCATGCCGGCAATGGAGACCATGAACCGACCAATGATGAGTACAAGGTTGCTGCTAGATTTATCGAAGAGGGAGTCGTATACCGCTTAACGTGGGCCATCGAATCGATAAGGGTTCGGCGCCCCGACCTCTTTATAGTCGAGCCTGACGGAACCTCGCGGGGTTTGCGCTGCACTGTGCTACTCGAAGCAGGCACCTTAAGCGTACCAGTCGCCGTTCTTCTTCAACTCGGCTTGGGATCTCGAAAGATCGCACATGAGATCGTTCGTAATGAAAGGCTCGAATATACTACCCAGTCAAGGATGCGTGCCTGGGTCAGATTTCAACGCGAAAGGGCTCAAGCGAACTGGGATTATCTTGATGCAGCTGTGCGACCGCTGTGGCTGTCGTTCATCTACGAACTATCAGACGGTTCGAGGAACGATTGGAGCGAACACTTTGCAGAGATACCGCTGGGTAGACGTATGGTCTCAACCGGGAATATTGGCTCGTCGGAGGGGTTTCTGCGCCTTCGAGATATTGAGGCCGAATTGAACTCCGTATTTGTGTTGAAAGATGGAACTCCAGTCGGACTGGCGAGGTGGCCATTTGCCTCAGCTACGCCAAATTTCGCTAAAGCGAGCATAGCTGCAGACGGCATCATTCGCGCCACCTATTTTGGTCCCTAATTTGTTTGAAAAAGCCCCAACTATTCTTGCGCCGATCTTCTTCTTAGCGCCGGCAATGATTGCCCGTTGCCACATTCTAATGACTGGAACAATGCCATGATCGATCCTCAAAGCCTCGACCACATAAAGATAGCAATTCGCGCACAAGTTGCAGGCGACCGAACGATTCTCGACGATCTAAGGAGGGAAGTGCGTGCGCTCAAATCAGAAGTTCGACGAATTCTGCCGCGCCAAACAACCTCTGTTTCACTAGTGGGTACAGATGGAGGCAACAATCAGCTGCAGTTCGATCCTTTCCTCGTTCAGTTTCTGCGCGTGGTCGATTCGAGCAACAACGAGCTCTTCCTTGATGTCGTTTCGCCCACAGCGGATTTAATTAGACTTAGTCAGCGTCAATTTGAGAAGGATAAGCACGGTCGCGTTCCGCCTCTTGGCCGCATGATGGAATTTTTGGGGGTGAAGGGTCTTTGGGAGCTCACCAACATGATACCACCACCCGGTTCTAGTCGTCCGAGGAGTCCGTCTTGGATTCAAGTCTATCGTGAACTAGTGGAATGGGCGGTGCTCTTTGCTTTACTGAGAGACGTTTCCTTCGGCACTGATACAATAGTCGTCTGCGATGGTTGGCTGCGGAGCAAAGTTTTTTCCGGAGAGCACTTTGCTCGATTGATCCGAGGAATGGAGGATGCCATCGCACTCCAATTCGCAACCAGCAAGCGTCGCATCTATCTTGCGGGGGTCTATAAATCCAGCAAGGTACTGGATCGTTATCGCCTTGCGATGACTCTAGAGGGGATCCTGACCAATGACTACCCCGTATATCTGGCGGTGCCGCGAGCCCTAGAAGAGCATACATTTGTTTGGAAGGAAAGCGCGAGAGACTTCGAAGAGGCCGAATCCGGAGGAGAGAAAAACAAGTTTGTCGGGGGTTCCCTTTTCTTCGTGAAGTTCGGCAATCGCCCTCGCGACCCAATCTGGCCGGTCGATATTTTCCTTCCACAAGTCAAAGACGCTCAAGTTGTATTGGGCTGCCTCTTGGCCGACGCCATTGAGGGTTTTCCAATTCCATTCTATCCGCAATGTCTTCAGCGCGCTCACGAAAATGCGGCGCTTGTAGATTTCGACTTCGACATTCTACAAGATGAGATTTTCGCCGGCATTCGCGACATCCTGGGCAAAGACGCCCACGAGTTGGACATTTTCCGTCTGCGTGATCGCGATCCGGCACAGAAACGATATTCTTAAACTTCCCAATACCTATGGCCCTCGATCTGTTTCCTAAGGATCAAATAGTCGGCGTCTTCAAAGGCTTCCGCGAAGGCGGCCTTGAATTTCACGCGGACCTAATTCTTCCATACCGTAGCGATTTTCAGAATATCCCGATGCATGGGCAATTCGTACTCGTGCAACTCGAAACACCGGAAGAAGCCGTACTCGGTCGAATTACTTCGCTCTCGTCCGAAGGGAAATTGTCTTCTGGAGTTGGCGAAGAGTTTAACCTCCGAGCAATGCGCGAGGGCCGCCAAGTGCCGGAAGGCCTTCGCGTTGATTATCTAAAGTACCGGATAGACATACGAGTGCTTGGTGTACTTAGAAAGACGAACGGTAAACTGCATTTTGTGGCGTCTCATCGGCGATTGCCACATGTGGGAAGTCCTGTCGCGTTTCCTTCGTCCGATCTTCTTAGAGAATTGGTGGGCCACAACCTAAAGCGCGCAGATGAGGGTCCGGACAATACAATAGATGCTGGACAGCTCGGTCACTACGCGCTCGGCGAGTTCATCTATGCCGGGGATGGGAAAAGTTTGGATCGTTTGGATTGGATGCAGGTTAAATCACCAGAGGTGGTCGTGCGATTCCGCATTGAGGACCTCGTTTCCAGGCGCTCGTTCATTTTCGCTCGAGCGGGCTTCGGAAAATCTAATCTAAACAAGCTGCTCTTTAGCGAACTTTATGGAACAAAAGAGCCACCAACAGTGGTGAAAGCCCAAGGCCGGCGCGTGCCTGTGGGCACCATTATCTTCGACCCTGATGGGGAATACTTCTGGCCCGATGACAAGGGACGTCCGGGCCTTTGTGACGTCCCCGCACTAGAGGATAAGTTAGTGGTCTTCACCCCTCGTAAGAGTCCCAGTCCCTTCTATTCTTCGTTTATCGCCGGCGGTATCAAACTGGATATTCGCCGCCTGCGACCGGGTGATGTGATCGCTATTGCGCTATCCCCCGAACGACAGGAGCAGCAAAATACACGAAAGATTCGAGGCCTCGACAACGCGCGCTGGGAACGCCTTGTTAATCTTATCTTCGCGGACCGCAACAACGCGGATCTGGGGACTATCTCCGAGATTCTTTCATTAGATCCAAACAAACAGGAAATGGAAGCGCTTGCGGCCCGGGGCAATATGACTGCGATAGTCAGTATGCTTCATGACCCAACTAGTCAGTTGATGGACATGCTTATGTACACCCTTTCTCAGGGGCGGATCTGCGTTGTCGACGTGTCACAGATGAGAGGCGCGCAGGCCTTGATTCTTTCTGGCCTAATCCTTCGTCGGATCTTCGATCGCAACCAACAGGAGTTTACCGAAGCAACTCCAAAGACTATCCCAACTATCGCGGTTATCGAAGAGGCTCAATCAGTGTTGAATGAATCGGCGACTTCGGCCGAGCCGTACATCGCTTGGGTAAAGGAAGGACGCAAATACGACCTTGGTGCATTGCTCATCACACAACAACCAGGGAGTATTCCGGTGGAGATTCTGAGTCAGGGCGACAATTGGTTTATCTTTCATTTGCTCTCGTCGTCTGATCTTGCCGCCGTCTCAAAAGCAAACGCACATTTTAGCTCGGACCTTTTAAGTACGCTGCTAAACGAGCCCATACCAGGTCAGGGTGTCTTCTGGAGCTCGGTTGGAGGCAAACCGTATCCAGTCGCCGTTCGTGTTCTGTCCTTTGAAAAACTGTACTCAGTGCGTGACCCTGAACGAAACAGACCCGCAGGAAATACGTTCTTATCGGCTCTACGCGAAGCTTGCCCGATTTTGGTTCCCTCACCGACTCCAATGGAACCTTCATCCCAACCGGGTGGCTCGCCGCCACCTGCAAACGATAACCAACAAGAACAGTCACCTGTCGGCGACGCCATATCCGCAATCGAGGGTAAGGCCGTAGAAGCTCTGCGCCTAGATGAGGCCCTAAAGAGTCGAGTCGGGAAAGAAGGGGTTCTGTGGAAGGACCTGAATATCTTCATAGTGCAAAAGGCCGTTCCCAAAAACACGGATAACGCATGGGACCTCGCCTATTCTTTGGTTCCAAAGATGCTTAATGCAGTCTTTGGCGAGCAAGGCACTGGATGGCATAGTTTCCGAAATGATGCTGGTAAGACATGTGTGAAGCGTGGACCAGAGCCAAAATGAGTACCGCTCTAAACGGAATCTGCCCCTACTTCACGATGTTTCCGTTGGAGTTCCCGCTGGCGGTCTTATCTCGTCATGCAAAGCGAGGCGAAGCAGTTCTTGATCCTTTTTCGGGACGAGGGACTACTATCTACGCCGGACGCCTAAGTGGGCTCCACTCCTATGGAATTGATAGCAATCCCGTAGCGGTTGCCATATCTGAAGCGAAACTTGCCAACACGTCGCCGGGACGCGTCGTTGCAACAGCAAGGAAAATATTGGAGAGTGTTCCAACTGCCCGTGACGTACCAACAGGTGATTTTTGGCGTCAAGCGTTCCACGAAAGCGTATTAAAGGAATTATGCCGCCTTCGTGAGGGTTTGCTGATCAGCTGCGACTCCGATGCACGAAAGGCGTTAAGAGGCGTGATACTTGGCGCCCTCCACGGTCCTCGGGCTAAATGGCAACAAGCTTATTTTTCAAATCAATGCCCGAGGACGTTCGCACCGAAACCTCGCTATGCTGCCAAATTTTGGAGTAGCCATAAAATGGTGGCACCTACGGTTGATATATTAGCTATCATTGCCACTCGCGCGCAGCGTTACTTTGGAAACGAGTCCACGTGTGCCAGGGGATTAGTGATAGCTGGCGATAGCCAGAAGGCCTCATCATTTTCAGGTGTTGAGAAAAAAGTATCCTGGATATTGACGTCTCCTCCATACTACGGAATGCGAAGCTACATCCCTGATCAATGGTTGCGTCGATGGTTTGTCGGCGGACCTTCAGTTGTGGATTATTCAAAAGAAGGACAATTATCTCACGCGGGGCAGACGAATTTTGCAGCGGGAATGAGATCAGTCTGGCAGAATTGCGCTGGGCACGCGAAGACAAATTGCCGATTAGTGATCCGTTTTGGAGCAATCAATGATCGGAAAGTGGAACCGCTAGAGTTAGTGAAGGATTCCTTAAAGAACACTCCATGGAAGGTTCTGACCGCACGTAGAGCAGGAACTGCGTCTACAGGAAAACGTCAGGCAAATCACTTCGTACCGGCAAAAGCGGCTATCGATGAATACGACATTTGGGCGAAGCTCGATGGGTGAGGTCGGTACTCGCTATCGAGCAAGCTGGTTTCGCGACGCGGCGTAGGGACCTGAACCCAGTTATCAATGTCTCTTGATTACGCACCACCTTCTAGGATCTATAGATATTCGTCACGTGTGAGGCTTGAACGCGCTCTTGAACTAGGGGAATCTCGTCTAAACGCGGCCTCGTCTTACAAGGATATTGGCGATGATAAGGCGCTGCAGGACAACGAGCTTGTGAGAGATCTGCGCTCATCCTTTGTGATAGGCCTTCGAATCTGCTTACCGTCGGTCGAATTGCGGTAGATGACGCCGCGACCGACAAGGGACATAGGCTCAGAGTCAGCTCCCTTGACGTTTCGATTTCCCTGGTATGCGCCCAGCGTCGTAAGATAGAAATTCGGTCATGCCTGAAGGTTGGAGCATGATTGAAGCAGAGGCGACGGTGGCCGACTATCTCGCGATGCTGAAGAAGGAGTTGCGCGGCCTTCCTTACAACAAATCGGAACATCGGCGGGCACTGGCTCTGCGAGTTAAACGATCTCACCTCGCAATCGATCGGAAGCATATGAATGTGAGCGCGATTCTAGGCGAACTTGGTTATCCCTGGATCGATGGCTATAAACCCTTCTCAAACTACCAAAATCTGCTCCGCGAAATTGTGGTGAGCCAGGTTGCCATGGATGACGAATTGAATGCGCTGGCGGAAGCTGTGGCTACCGCAGTACCGACTGCCGAGGAGGTGCCGGACTTGCTTGGGACCTTGGTACCCCCTCCTGAACCGTTGCCGAAGGCTCCCAAGGCCGCATCCGCTAATGGACCTCCGCCCGGCACATTAAATCGGAATTACCTCGAACAGGAGGCCCGTAACAGCGCGCTTGGAAGGGCAGGGGAGGAGTTTGTTCTGAGGTACGAACGCTCGCGCCTACTTAGCCTGGGTCTGGACCGCTTTGCGGACAGATTGGTTCATGTGGCGGTGACTGTGGGGGACGGTGCGGGATTTGACATCCGTTCCTTTGAGGGAAACGGCTCCGATCGCTTGATTGAGGTCAAAACGACAAACTTTGGTTCTAGGACTCCTTTCTTCGTTACCGCCAACGAGCTGAACGTTTCCAAGAGGCATTCCGGCAAATACCACCTGTACCGCCTGTTCCACTTTCGGAAATCACCGAAGCAGTACCAGGTGCAGGGTGCCTTGGATGGATCGTTCTCTCTCAATGCAACGGTTTTCCGGGCGAGCCGCTAGACCAGCTGCGACACGTTGTCCGCCACCAGAGATGCTGAAAAGCCTTCTCGCGTGACCAAAGCGGGCTGGCACGGGTGCAACGAATGGCGTGTAACGTTGCACCGGGGCCTTCCGAGCCCCGACGGATATGGCGGAAGGTGCAAAGAGGAATACCGGGGGGGGAGGAACGCAGTTCTATCTTAGACCGTGGCCGGACGACACAGAAGGCAATCCACGCACCCTACAATCGTGTCGGCAAGAGTGGTGCCGAGCCGCTCGAAAACAGCCGCCGGTACTAG
>Ga0181516_10001184_pt1 | contig 20526 bp, 28 predicted proteins | sample PEATcosm2014_Bin_25_FD_121104 | JGI IMG/M metagenome (GOLD analysis project Ga0181516, IMG submission 121104) | Peatland microbial communities from MTU Mesocosm Facility, Houghton, MI, USA - PEATcosm2014_Bin01_10_metaG | ecosystem: Environmental > Terrestrial > Soil > Wetlands > Peat | place... | reverse complement strand
GGCTCGATCTCTTTTTGCCTTCTTCGCTCACGTGATCATGCAACTCCTATCGCTGTTTCGATGGACCCTTTATGGCTTGGAAATACTTGTGGCTTTTTAGACAGCGGGTTATTCAGGAGCCCTTATATGTACCGCTCCCTGCTGCCCCGATAATAGTTACCAGCCCGGAACTATTCACGCCCACTATGCTGGAGGCATTTGATGACCAGGTGACTGTTTGAATTGTTGCGTTGGAAGGGGAGACTACGGCTGACAACTGAAGAGTTGCCCCCTGATTTAATGGCGTCCACGTGCTGCCTGAAATTGTCCCCTCGGAGGCTGTCCCCGGGCTAATTACGATACCCGTCACCGCAAGCGCAGTCGGGGTCGTCGTTGTCGTTATTCCGCTCAGAGCACTTGCTCCCGTTGAATTGACTGCCGCGATGGCAAACTTGTACAGGGTTCCAAGACTCACATTGGTGAGGTATTCGGAAGCTGAAGATGGCGAATAGACTTTGAAATAGTTGGAGGCCGTTGGTGTCGTACCATCTTTCGTGTCATATAATTCGTAGGACGTCGCACCGCTTACGGAATTCCAGGTAATCGTTATTGAATCTCCGCCGGCAATATTGGCAGAGCTCGCGGCGAGGCCGGTCGGAGTCGACGGTGCCGCCGAATTTGCAGGGTTTGAACAACCGACGAGCGCGATAACTGCAGCCAGAATGGAAAAACCTAACCAACGATCCATGACACTTCTCCTTTAATTTTTTTTCGAATCTTCACCGAGCACGACGATAGACTTACGTTGCCTTGAATTTCCCGGATGTAATGCCAATCCGGCCATTTGCATCGAACCGCAGATTTTCGGCCCTCATTTTACATCGTCTGGCCGTTGCGTCAAGGCAATTATGCAATGCTTCGGCGGAGTCGTTTTACGGGAAAGTCCCTCTGGTTGAACGCAGGGGCGAAAAGCGAGATAGAATTCGTGAAATCCTGGTCTAGACTTTCTTCTCTATCCGCTTGTCCGGGATGATCCATACGACCGCCGCAGCGATATAGACGACTGTGAAGATGATCCCCTTGGCTATGTAGCAGACGAAGATCTGGGCATGGAGGGCGGCCAGGTCCTTGCCCGAAAGGATCCTGAGATCAGGACCATGATCGTGATTATGATCGCGATGACCCCGTCGCTGAAGGCCCCGATCCCGCTTTTGTTCATCGAGTCGCCCCCTTTCGGGAGCTTCTCCCTGCCTCGTAGTCCGAGATCTTGCGAAGGCGCTCCCGGTGCCTCCCCCCCTGGTACTCCGACTCGAGCCATTCGTCGACTATGCCGATCGCCGCATCCCGGTCCGTCATCCTCGCGCCCAGGGCGATCAGGTTGGCGTCGTTGTGCTCCCTCGCCAGGCGGGCGGTCTCGGCGCTCCAGCAGAGCGCGCACCTGATCCCCCTCACCTTGTTGGCCGCTATCGCCTCTCCGTTCCCGCTCCCGCCGAGCACGATCCCCAGATCGGCCCTGTGCTCAGCGACGGCCTCGGCCGCCGGGATCACGAAGTCCGGATAATCCACCGCCTCTTCCGAGTCAGTTCCGGCGTCGAGGATCTCGTAGCCTCTCCCCAGCAGATGGGCCTTGATCTCTTCCTTGAGCGCGAAGCCGGCATGATCCGATCCCAGGGCTATCCTGGTCCCCCGAGCGTCGATCATGATCCACCCATCGTTAGATCTTCTCCATGTACAGCTTCAATTTGTCCGAGATCGCCTCGATGATGGACGGCAGCGCGGGGATCAGGTCGCTCAAGGAGAAATCGCCGGGAAAGTCCTTTATATGGTACTCCGTGATGTACTTGCGCAGTTTCTGTCGGTCGAAATCGTTCATGCTCTTGATCGGATCGCGGGAGCCGTAGTTGAAGTTCGCCGAGAGATCGCCGAACGAGAACCCGAACTCGTAGATGCTCCTCTCCCATCCCTCCAAGGTTTCGGCGAACCTCAGGAGCATGTCCTCCGTGATGTACTCCTTCCTGCCGTCCTTCCCGACGATGTACCATTTTTGGCTGTTGATCGAGGAATAGATGAACTGCTTCTTTTCCTCGGGATTGCTGTGCAGGAGGAACAAAAGCCGTATCAGCTGATCGAGCTCCTGACGCATGATGGATATGCAGTTGCCGTAATGCTGGATATCGAAAAGCAACTTGAAGGATTTCATGTTCTCCTGCAGACGATGGCCGATCAGTGTCTTGTATTCCTCGTTTTGGCTGATCATGGCATCCTTCCTTTCGCCGGGTCAGTAAGGATCGGTACCCCCCTTCGATTCCGTGACGACGGCGATCCTCTCGCTCGTCATCGCGATCGATCTCCGAGGACCAAGGGACGCTTCCTCTCGCCCAGATAGTAGAGCCAAAAATAATAGGCGGCAAGGGATCGCAGCGGCCGCCACGTCTCCGACAAGGACCGCAGCTCCCCGTCGCTCAGGCCGCTCTTAAGCTCCCTCGCCGCCTTCATCGCGGCCAAGTCCCCGAAGGGGAATATGTCCTTTTCCTGGAGACAGAACATGGAGTAGATATCGACCGTCCACTGGCCGATGCCCTTGATTCCCATGAGCTGGCTCCTGGTGAGCTCTATATCCTGAGCCTCGAGATCCTCGAGGACTATCCTCCTCTCGAGGACGGCCCCGGCCAATTCGCGCAGGTAGACCGCCTTCTGGCGGCTGATCTGGCAGGACCGCATTTCCTCGTCGGAGAGCCTGGATATCTCGGCCGGGCTGAACTCCTTCACGTAGGAGCTCAGCTTCAGGAAATGGGCATTCGCCGACGACAGGCTCAGCTGCTGCTCGAGGATTATCCTGCTCAAGGAGACGAAGCCGGCCTCCCTTCTCCAGTCGGGCGGGTCGCCGTATTTCTCGCCGATCAGCTCGAAGACGCCGTCCTTCCGCTTCAGGGCCGCGATGTCCTCGCTGTTCACGATGCACCGAGACGAGACGCTCGAGTCCCGCCTCCCATCTCGCCTCACCTGCATATCCCCTATCGTTTCGAATCGGCTTCCGGGATCCCGCCTTCGGTCTTCGCGCCGACCAGGTCCCTGTATTTCTTCTCGATATCCAGGTACTTCCTCTCGGCCCTCTGCAGACGCCTACTGATGAGCATCAACAAGACGATCAATACGAAGATGATGACCAGGGATAGAATCTGCATACGGCCTCCAGTAGATTAAAATGAATTACCCGCTCTGGATCAGTTCCTTCAAGCCCCTGAACATCATCTCATACATCTTGAGCCCTGTCCGTCCTGCCCGGCGCAGTCAGGACTTCTTCGACTTCGCCCTGTCTTCCCGCTTTCTGATATTCTCCTCGACTCTCGTAGCTACGATCTTCTCGATCAATTCCAATGGCATCGGTCTATCCAGGGGAAACTGGACCGATCCTTTACCCTGTTTGTAGCCGGCCAGTTCCTTTTCGTAGGCCACCATGCCGTGCGGAGTCGGATAGAAGCCGACATGTTTCTTGAACGCGGCGAAATACACCAGATTCCCATAAAGCTCGAAGGCCGGCATCTTGTAGCTGATCTTTTCCTTAGCCTGCGGCGCCGCCCTGCGCACCGCCGATCGTATTTCCCTGAGCGCCTTTTGGACCTCCGCGGGGAAAGCTTCGATATACTCGTCGATGCTCCGATAGTCGGATTTGTCCATGTCCACCCTCCGCGCCCTCTAACGATCTTCATTAATGCTTTTACGGCTCCGTTCAGCGTCCCTGCCGGGATCCTCGTCCCCGCCTTCCCCATTACGATTGGTTCAGCTCCATTAAGTATTCCTCTTTTTTTATCCAGAGCTCCTCGATGCGGCTCATATGGAAGGCATCGTGCACTAGGATATGCCTCAGCAATATCTCGAAGGAGTATTTCGTATATTCTTCGTGTTTGCCTTCCTTCGACCAGACGCTCTTTTTTGCCTTCTTGATCAAACTCAATTGCTGGTCGCGGATTTTTCGGAACTCGTGGACCAAATCCATTGCGGTGGCGTTCGCATTCTCGACCTTCGCCTTGTCGTCCGGCGTGTAGGGTTTCATCACGGGCCGCTCTTCGTCGATGAATTGCCGGATTCTCCCCAATAGCATCTTTTGGGTGAGCACCATATGATCGATGTGCTCGTAGATTGTCCAATAGTCTCTGATCCTCCTCTTCAATTCATCCTCCGACATGATCGAGATGAATTGCTCGAGTATCCTTGCATTGTTCGACAGCCCGATCAACAAGTCCTTCTTGAGCATATCCCCTTCCTCCTCTCCGGCTCCAGGCCCAATGACGGCACAGTTCTTAATCCCTCAATTCAAAGTAGACGATTCTCTCGTAAAATCCCATCCTGTGGTAAAAATCGATCACCGAATCATGCCCGAAGGAGACTGCCGCCCTTATGTTTGCACAGCCCATTTCCTTCAGCCATGCGACGTGTCGATTCATCAGTTCTTTTCCGAATCCTCTATCTCTCAGCTCTTCGTCCACGTAAATCGAAACGATCTCTCCATTTTCGCCATCGACGGACGAAATGCAGTAGCCCAAAAACCTCTGGCCTTCGCCGATTACCGAGATTTTTAGGTTTTCGTCGCCGATCTTCATCAATGCTTCGATTCGCTTGTCAAAGGTGAAAGATTCATAAAAATCTTCGAAATATATAGAATCTTCATAATGTAGTTTGTTGAGTTTTTCCCAGAGGTTGCGAAGCCTGTATATTTTATCCTTCGAAATATCGCTTATCTCGATCATATGTACCCGCCTTATCTTGTCGTATAGGAAAAATGTATAATATTTTCCTCGATCCCGCCAGTCGCTCGACAGGACTCGATCGCGTGGCTGTCATTGAGGTCGGCCTCGGGCATGGTTGAGTCCTTCGCTTCACATTCGCTTCGAAATTCGATGGTCGGCGTTCAACTGCAGCAAGTCCCATAAGTTCCCATAAAGGTCCGCGAAAACGGCCACCGTCCCATATGACTCGGTTTTCGGTTCTCGTACGAAATTGATTCCATTATCCCTCATTTCGCGGTAGTCCCTCCAAAAGTCGTCCGTATTCAAAAACAGGAAGACTCTCCCGCCGCTTTGGTTCCCGACAAAGCTCTCCTGTTCCGGCTTCGAGGCTCTGGCGAGCAAGACCGTCGCGCCCCTGGAACCCGGCGGCGCGATCACCACCCATCTTTTATCCTGTTCCGCTTGATACGTATCTTCGATCAAGCTGAAGTGCAGCTTTCCAATATAGAAAGCCAAGGCTTCGTCATAATCCCTGACGACCAAGGCTATATGCACGATTTCCTGTCTCACATCGCCCTCCGCCCGCAATTCCATTTCTCGGCACTAATTGCACTATTCGTTTCCATTGTTTATACCTTTAATCGTCAAAAGGAATATTCTCAATCGTCGCAATAAATTTTTTCAATCGTCGAATATTTCATTTTCAATCGTCGCGCAAAATGTTTTCAGGCTGCGGAACAAATATCCGCAATCATCATTTGGAATGTTTTCAAGTTGAAAATATTTCATTTGACGGCGTCGCACTGACTGTATACAGAAGTATACGGATTTATTCATCCTAAGCCGTATTGCGGTCCAATCCCGCCGATAGCTGCTTGGCCCAACGGCGTTCAAGCAAAATCTCAATTATCGATTCATGGTTTGAAGATTTTTTGCAAGTTTGGCCTTCTTTACTAGGGTTTTCTGAACTTTCACCATGCTAGGCATTCGGATTCATTTCCCTTTCCCCGAGCTCGTCATCGCAAATACTTTGGCAGCCTCTATATCTTGTGCATGAGGCCTATTCCTGTTGAATATGGCGAATCTGCCTTTGCAGCTGAAATGCTCGTCCGAAACGGCTATTCCCTCATCGTTGAACAGCTGGATCAACAGATTAATGGAACTGCCGAATGCGTACGTATCAAATACCTTTACATTTTTTACGCCCTTTTCCTTCAATTCATGGATGAAATCTCTGACTTCCGGGCGGTGTTTATGCTGATAGTCTGCATATACTGCCGCGCCGAAGTATACGTCGTCCGCATTATCAGGAATTTTGGCGTTTTTTATATTCTCGGACGAACAGTTCAACGCATCGGCGATCGCGTCCGCGATTAGTTTCGTATTTCCAGTCCTTGTCGAGTAATAGACTTTGGTAGGCATACACTTCTCCCAAATGTCAAATTACCGCATTCTAACCCCAAAATGCAGGAATGCAATTTTTAAATAGTGGTTATCATTGCGCGAGCCCGACGGCCGCGGACGGTCGCGGGTTTCTATTCCGCTGAAGCGAACGCCAGTTTTTGCCACTTTTCCTTGTTTATACCCCTGACGACAAGCCATACGGGAAAGGCGATCTCCGCGACGGCAGGCACAATATACATGGCCTCAAATGAGGAAACGATTTTCGGAAATTGGAAAAAAAGCAGACTCCCGAGGATATAGACGATTCCTCCAAACGCCAATAGTACGCCCAGCGCTTTGGGAAGGAATCGTGATCTAAATACTAGATAACCAAGGGGGAAAAGCCAAAGACCCCAAAATATCTGCGCTATGAAGACGCCGCTCGTATGCGAATTCAAGAGAAACATCACCTGGGCGTCGATTCGATTGATGTCAAAGACCTTCAAGTAGCTGTCTCCGCTCAACAGTGCAAGGGCCGCGAATTGGTTATTCATGTTTAGGCAGGCTATTGGGACTGGAATCAATGCCAAAACTGCCATAAGCGCCGCATGTTTCTTATTCACGATCTTGAGTAGATGATACAGCGAAAGTATCAAAAAGACGTGACATACTTGGCCGGCCAAATCGCTGACAATAGTGAGTCTAAACAACGAGTCGGATGCCATTATCCTTTTGGCGACGGCGACTGCATCTCCGGATGAAAAATAGCTTGTACGCGAGTAATGCGCGAACCCAGCAAGGGCCGCGATAACGAGATAAAGAGTCCCCGCGATCCGCGCATTGCCTATTGGCGCTTCGTTTCTCTTGGTAGTAGGCATTTGTACTGAACTCATTTCTTCGTCTCCCAGGTGTTTTGAGCTGCCGCCCTCAATTATCCCGTAATTTCCCTTCGTTCACGTTCGAAAGGCTCGGTCGAATTTTCGAATATATGAGGTCTCGCGAAAATCCCGCAATTATGCCGAAAAGAACCACGACAAAACCCAACACCAGGAATATCCAACAAATGTACTGAGTAATAGAAATGTCGTAGACCTTGACTGGAGGTGTCAGGAATATCCAAATCAGTATTCCGACGGCTAACAGACAAAAACCGCTGATAATGCTTTCTTTCCACATTGAGGAAAATCTGAGCCTCCATTTTTCCGATATCCGCTTTTCCCAGAATACCAAAGGTTTTCGGATTTGAGAAGCAGTAATGAACCCGAGGATGAAGCCTGGAACAATGGCTATACCTCCACCTGCGGAGAATTGCAAAAGTGATAATGCGAGATATAAGAGCGGTCCAATTCTCCTATGAATAAGGCAAAACCCGCACCATAGTATTAGTCCACTTATGATTAGGGTTATTAGGCCCGTTAAAAGGTAGTTCGGAATGACGGAAAATGCGCCAATTCTTGCGCCGATATCGATGGTAGGCCTATCACCCTGCAGAACTTCCGCAATACCGTGAAAAATACCGATTACTCCGGTCACCACAGCGATACTCGAGCTGATGGTCCTTGTACACTTATTAAGTATGCAATTCGCCTGGATTGTTTTACCATTTTCCATTTTTCAGCCTTTCTGAACTTTGCATGCGACTCGGAACGGATGCGATTGGTCACCTACAATCATCGGAGCCGCGGCGGCAAAGGCGTTAAAATGAAAGTCACGCCGGCTTTATATTTTTCTCAATTCTTTTATCCGGTATTATCCAGATTATTGCCACGATCACGTACAAGGCAAACGCGACCGCCGAAATGATGAATGAGAATGGAATCGCGGACATATACACGATAATTGATACTATTCCTTTGATGTCCTTTCCCACGGATAAACCTAATAGCGAATCCTTTCCGTTGTGTCGTATCAATGCTTTTGAAAGAATGAAATAGGCAATCGCCGACATCAACAAGACGGATCCGTAAACGGCTACCGGCCATGGCGCGAGAAAATTCTTGCCCATCCAATTCGTGACAAAGGGTATTAATGAAAGCCAGAACAGCAAATGGAGATTTGCCCAAAGGATCTTACCGTTTATATCACGGGCGGCATGCAATAAATGATGATGATTGCTCCAATATATCCCGATGAACAGATAGCTCAGGACATAACAAATGAAGACCATGGAAATTGAATTGAGTGCCGCTAAGTCTTTCCCTGATGGTATTTTAAGATCAAGAACCATAATCGTGATTATTATGGCGATCACACCATCGCTGAAGGCTTCCAGTCTTCCTTTCGTCATTCGGCATTCCTAGGATCACGGAATGGATGTAGTATACTGAAATATTCGCCTGTCGCCTGGATGCCGCTCCATTTTTGTGCTGACGATTCTCGCTCACTACGAGTCTATGTATGCAGTGCTCAATATTCTGAATTCTTCCTGAGTATATCTGTCTTCCTTCGCCATTCTATCGAAGGTATTGTCGTATTGCTCAAATCCCGAATAATCCAGATCAAATACTTCACTTTCATGAAAGCGCCACTGTCCAGTCTCAAACATATCCTCCTTCAGGGGTTTCACCAATAATGCGCATGGATATTTTCCTTCGGGAGTACTTATGCGAAATTTTTTTGAGCCGAAGAAACCGTGCTTACAGTAATTACCAGGATTGCCATGTATTATTATCGCGTTGTAGCCATTTTCCATTGCTTTGTTCATCGAGTATTTTATTAGTTCTGATCCATATCCTTGTCTCTGATATTCTGGAGCGATACTGACCGGCCCAAAGGTAATCGTATCGAGTCTTTCGTTGCGCTCATTGAGCAGATGAGACAGCGTATACATGATATTCCCGATTATTTGATCGTTCTTCAGAATGACAAAATCCAGATCCCTGATAAAATCGCTCGAGTGCCTCATCATATGAACTAGATAATGCTCGACGCATCCCGGAACATGTACGTTCCAAAATGCCATTTTAGTTATTTCTTCCACTGTTCTTTCATCGGCTATTTGTTCATTCCTGATAACGCACTCCATTTTTCTTTTCCTCCGAATACGCGCGAACCCAGACTCCAGAGGGCCCCTTGCCTCCGGCGTTCGAGCGCAGCTTGCGCCGTGGTGTTTTTTCTAAGTTTCACTCTTTTCTGGAAGGAGCTTATCCCTAAATATCGTTTCGCCCTTTACCAACCACGATATTCCAAATGCAAACAGCATGAGACTTTCGATGCAGAAAGCGATTGGTACACTGTCGAATTTCGGTTCACCCAATGCGAGTCGCAGCACAACCAAAAATAATATCAATACCACCATCGCAATTCCGCATGCAAGGTATATTGCGTTTCTTTTTTTCTTATTTTTGGTCATAGCCATTCTATCCGTCGATTTTGTAAACAGAAATATCGAATTATAGGCCAATAAAAGGAAAAATACGGAGGCGCATGTTAAATGTATTGCATTGGATACATATGGGTTTAAGTTGAAATAACCAACATTGTTGTTTGGGTTTTGGCTCATCAAACAGGGACATAAGGCCAATCCAATTCCAACCACGCCGGTCAAATTCGTAACGATGTCGTCGCTTTTTTCATATCCTCTATATGTTATTAGGAACATGCCCACGCCAATCATTATTCCGACAAATACATCCCTCACGTTCGTATAATAACAATGACTTATCGACGACTGAAATGGCGTTTGAGTAATGAATAATCCAAGCAAACACAAAAATGGCAGCACGATTCCTAAAATTCCCACTAACCTTCTGAGACGTCTGTAGGAAATACTCACTGGTTTCGGATTGACAGTATTCATTTAGTTTAAACTCCATTCGATGTCGTTCCCAATCTTCATCATAATGAGTTTACCAATATCCGCAAAATGCTCTTTATTGAGAATTCTGTAATGAATCCAGCCTCCTCCGTCCCCGCATGGATATCTATTCTCCCAATACGAATTTCCTTCCGAGGATAATTCTCCGATTTTAATTCTTTTAAAATCTGTATCTATCTTCTTTAACTGAATAGTCACTGTAATTGCACCTTTCTCAAAAAAAATATAAAACAGATGTTTGGTCTTATTGCCGATCTTATAACTCCACCCATATTTTCCCCCGAAAGGGAATTTAATTTCAATTTTAATATCGAAATATCTTTTCAAGTTCATGATTATCCTATGAACATATTTGGTTGCCTTTGTTCCAATATATTTCTCAATTTCACAAGTATTTGGCAAATATCCTTTGTCAAGCATTCTTTCGAACATCATGTCCTCTTTGTACCGAAATCCACCATACATTTTCCGACGAGCCACAGCATTTCGAGCGAGGAGCGCGGGAAGTCTTATTCCGAAAGCCCGAAGGTCGAAACATGGATATTTATTTCCCTTTTTTCATGTCAACAACATCATTCTCGGATATTTTGATTTTACTGAATAGTACTTTACATGATTTGCCGATTGGTGCTTGCGCTTCCAAACCGATTTTGACTTCACTTTTCATCTTTAATTTGAAATAACGGACAAACTTCCAATTTTTCCCATTCAGTGAATAATGAAGCATCCAGTAGTCGCTCTTTCGGATTATTTGAAGATATACTGCTTCCACATTATCCATTCTCTCACCATTGCAATCGTCCGACATTCCATTGGTTATTACGGATACAATGGACGGATATCCAAGATCTGTCCGCTCAAATTCCAGTTTTATCCATTTCTTAGGAGAATCATAGATAAACAACCCGCCGGCGTCAAAATACTTGGTGAATTGTGGTTGGACTTTTGCGCTTAATACAAAGTCGCCCTTTCTTTTTTCATAGAAAAATGGAGCGTCATTTTTTTCTATTCCATTCATTTCATCGATGAAAAAATCGGACTGTTCAGGCGCAGTCATCTCGATAGAATCCGGCGTTTCAGATAATGCTTGTGCAGTATTCATTAGTTTCAATTTATTCTCCTTCGAAGCAGATTTCATTGCGTCTGTTGGATCAAAACTAGAGCCATCTAATTTTCACCTAGGCCAATGACGACTCCTAATTATGCATTAAAAAACATACTAGCTCATGGAAGAACAAGTGACGCTACACCCACAATAGCTCCAATACTTAATTCACCTACTGTCTCTGCTGGTTCTTCTCTGCCGATATTTTAGAAGCAATCTTTTGGCTTTTTGGAAGTCATTTTCGTTTACGGACATTGTCACCTCGCTATTTCGCGCATCCTGATCGCCGGTCTCGTAGGCAATATCATTTGATTTCAGAATGGCGCCAAATTGTTCAAGCTTTGCTTTGTTTTCAAAAGTCCAAAGATTTGTCAAAATTGAATCCTCCAATAATTGTCCTGCGCCAAGTATCGGCAAAATCTCTCATGAATGCGACCGATGGGCAGAACTCCGAGTGCTCTTCAAACCACAATTTAAAATTCGTACACCAGCTAAGGGGAGAAGCCGGAGACCCTGCGGCGAGCACAAGCGAACCGCAAGGTTGCCGATCGGAGCGAGCGATCGCAATCGGAGCGAGGCTGGAGTGTATAGAGTTTAATAGTCGCGAATTTCATTTGAGATCCGAAATAATTTGTCCTAAGCTGACGACTCTTGCAAACGCAAATTTGAAGTTTTCGAGTGCCGCTTTTTCCGCTTCGACAAAAAAACCGGCTGTCGTTTCTTCAGGAACAAAAACATTGTAGTCGCGATAGAATGCGTCGCGGACGGTTGATTCTACGCAGATATTTGTCGCAATACCGCAAACAACAAGCGTACCAGCTCCAATCTGTCTTAATACATTATCGAGCTGAGTATTATAGAAACCACTGAACCTATACTTCTTGACTATTATATCGTTAGATTTCGGCTTTAATTCATCGACCATTTCGCAATCCCAAGTACCTTCTTTGCAATGTCCTAATTGCATAATAGGAGGAAAAACCTTGTCAATTAACCCGGAATCTAAGCCATCATTTCTATGAGCATGCTGAAGATAGATTACAGGTAATTTATTTTTCTCGAATTCATCCTTCAATTTTATGATTGGCTCGATCACTCTAGTGGCGCGACTTGTGTCGAGTCCCATTTTTGATAATGATCCACCCTTATCGAGAAAGGCGTTTTGCATATCGACGATAAGTAACGCAGAATCATTTTTCGTAAAATCGAGATTTTCTCGCATGGCCAACTCCTTATGTAGTATATCTAATATTTATCCGTCATCGGATAAGCAAAAGCCGAGGACTGAGAATGTAATTTTATATATACATTCTCTGCATTCTTTTCCCGGCCGGCGAAATTCTTTGTCATATGTTTCGAATAGAAGCGGGCGCTATTCGCTTTGTCACAAAGCGTTTTCAATAATATATTTGAATTCCTCGTTCATTTTTACGTATCCCGAAGCCGTTTTATATATCATTTTTTTCATCAGTAGTACTAGTGGCCCTTGGAATTTCTCGGTCTGCCTAAATCTAGTAGTATTCGCATCAATGTATTCAAGACTGAATTCATGTACCCCCTTGTAAATACAACCCAAAAATCCTCCTCCCCATACGATTTTCTTGTTGGGTTCAATCTCAAAGATCCTGGGGTTAAAAACCATTTCCTTTAGTCCGGGCGCAATAACTTTTATCGAAATAGCACTGCCGACTTTTATAGCGCCTTCGACACTAGGTATAAAAGAATTCCAATTTTTCCACGATTCAAAGTCGACTAGAACATTCCATGCTTCTGATACTGAGGCTTTGATGTCTATCCAAGATTCCAAAACGCGTGTTAATCCATATTTCTTTAATTTTATTTGGCCTATACTTTCGAAACGTAAATCGTCCGTCTTTCCCTGCATGTATTTCTCCGAGTTGTGAACAATTTGTATCAGCTTGATATAGTACTACAAAATATTCTTCCTCTGCATATGCTTTTCGCGCCGGTCTCCGGAGGTCCGGCACGGTCACGGAATATCACTCTAATCTATTTACACATCTTTTCTCCCAACGCTTTGCATTCGTCGGCCATTTTTCCATTGGGCCCTTTCTTTTCGATAGTTTGACCATAAACTATTCCTTCCACTTTCATTTCCATGTATTTCGCTATATCCTTAAATGTATTTATTGCATTAATCGCACCGGATTCGTAGATATCGGTATCGGCAAAAGTTAAAATTAATCCTATCCTTTTGTTTTTAAGCATATTGTATTCTTTATCCGATCCGATTGAAGAATAGAAAGCTCTATCAAAAAACGCTTTCGTTAAAGAGTTGAAGCCAAAAAAATAAATGGGACATGCTATCAATATCGAGTCGCTGTCTCTCACTTGTCTAATCAATTCCGCTAAATTATCTTTCAATATGCATTCCTTTTTACCATTCGTTCTACATCCGTTGCAGCCGGTACAATGTAATATCGGATTCAATGCACTGAGCCTAATTTGAGTCAATTCGGGTTTGATATTTCTCATTGACTCAATAGCGAACCCTAATGACTTTTCTGAATTCCCGTTTTTTCTCGCGCTTCCTAATATTGTCATGACTTTCATGAGTTTCATGTCCCCCTTCCGCGAATGCTTCCGACGGGCAAAGTCGCGGACCCTCTTAGACCTGAATATCGCGATTCAAATTTCGGCTAAAGGTTGCCGCCTGCGAGGTTTGGGCGAGCATAGGCGAGCCCAAATCCGGCTGAAGCGGCGCAATCGCAGCGAGGGCGATTCATTATTTGTTCATCTACAACGAATTATACAATCTTATATTCCGCTTTCATCATTATATCCCCATTTGCCAGTTTTAACTCTTCAATATCTTCGAATCCGTGTTGCAAATACATTCGTCTTAAATATCCTCGGTCCTTCAAATAGTCTAATCTGATGAATTGTTTCCCTAATTCCATTGCGTGCATTTTTATCCATTCGAGCATTTTGTCTGAATATCCTTGTTTCCCGTGTCCAAGCCTAACAACAAAATTATGAAAATATAACGCTTTGTCATCGATTCGCTCTTTCCAATAATTTTTATCATAATGAATTAAGATAAATCCTCCCACTTTTTCTCTGTCTTCATATGATATATAGAACTCTGGTTCATCATATCTTTTGACAATATCTTCAAAATTCAGTTTATCAAGATCCCACATCTTTTTGCCATTATGAATCAACCACTCTGCTCTTTCACGAATAACTCCTAATAAATCTTCGATTCTTGAATCATGAATTCTTTCAACACGGAACATATGCCCTGCCTTATCAAATTTCGAGTAATTTTACGCGCAGGACGTAAGCGTCAATATCACCCCAAATTGTTCGAGTACTGATATCAGGTGATCATAGAGACCATGGAGGTTCTATGATTATCGCGAAAGATAAAAGGATATTCGTTCGGCTTGGGTTCACCGATATGAGAAAGCAGATCAACGGCCTTAGTACTTTGGTCCAAGAGCTTCGGCCGGAAGGTCCCTTTGACGGCAGCTATTACCTCTTCTGTGGAAAGACGCGTAAAGTTGTTAAGTTGATCTACTGGGATAGAAATGGCTTCTGTCTCTGGCAGAAGCGGCTTGAACGTGACAACTTTCCCTGGCCGAAGTCGGGAGAAGATTTTACCGAGCTAACTCGCCAGCAGATTAGGCTAATCCTTCGTGGTATCGATGTCTGGCATGAGCATAGCAGCATAGAATATAAGATTGCAGGATAGCTTTAGAATTTACCAATCGCGTTCGCCGTGATAGAATTCATGCATGGCGAACGCAAGTATCAGCAACCTTCCGAACGATGTCGAATTACTTAAAGCGATGCTCGCCGAGCGAGATAAGATAATCGCAGAACAAGACAAAGCAATCAAAGAAATCACTATCAAGCTTAGCTGGGCCGAGGAAAAGTACCGCGCCATGGAACTGCGTTACTTCGGCCGAAAGAGTGAGAAGTACACCCCCTTCGAAGATAAGCAAAACCGACTCTTTGATGAAGCTGAGGAATTTGCCCAGCCGCAGGTAGCGCCTGTAGAGCTGAAGGTGCATGTCCCTGAGCATGATCGAGCGAAGCGTGGGCGCAAGAGCAAAGAGATGCTGGTTTCTGAGCGCCAAGAAATAGTCCATGATCTCACGGATGAAGAGAAGACCTGCCCCTGCTGTGGAAAACAGCGCCCGCTCATCGGCGAAGATAAGTCCAGTGAATACGACCTCGTGCCTGCCCACGTTGTCGAGCTTGTGCATATCATCAAGAAGTATGGCCCCTGCAATTGCGAAGGATTTGCCCAGGCTGAAGAGCCGACGATTATTGCAGCTAAAGGACCAGCAAAGGTCATCCCAGGATCAGATTTCACTAACCGAACGACAGCGTTCTTTATGACAGCCAAGTTTGCGGACGCAGTTCCCTTCTACCGGATGGAGAAGACTCTGGCTCGTGATGGACTTATCATTAGCCGTGCAGCCTTATGCAATCAAGCGATGGCTATTGGTAGAGCGATCGGGGACCTGATTGATGCTATGGATCGGGACTTACGAAAAAGTCCTGTACTTCTGATGGATGAAACCACGGTTAAAGTACTGAAGGATGAGCGAGGACCGCCGGGGCGCAAGTCCTATATGTGGGTAGCCCGAGGTTATTACGGGGAAAAGGTCATTATTCTTTTCCGTTATAATCCAACACGGGAAGGCGAGTTTGCTCGCTCACTTCTTGAAGGCTTCTCAGGATATCTTCAGACTGATGGCTATTCAGGCTACAACCGTGTAGGAGAACGCGAGGGGATTATACATGTCAGCTGCTTCGCCCATATCCGTCGCAAGTTCCATGAGGCCTGGGAGACATCAGCCAAAACTGGCCCTGCAATTGAAGCCATAGAACTAATAAGGCGTCTCTACGAGGTAGAGAGTGAATGTCGTTCAGCGTTCAATTCAGGAAAGCTTAGTGCAGCTTCCTTCCTTGAACGCCGCAGAGCACAAGCACAGCCCATCATTGATGAGTTCAAAGCCTGGCTTGATACCACCGCGGGCCCGGTCGCGCCCCAGAGTGCTTTGGGCAGAGCGATTTCCTATGCCCAAGGCCAACTAGAACGTGCACGGCGATTTGCCGAGCATGAACTTTTAACGCCAGATACCAATGCGGCGGAGAATGCTATACGGCCTTTTGTTGTTGGCCGGAAGAATTGGCTTTTCTCTGGTTCTCCGCTCGGAGCCCATGCCAGCGCGGGTATCTATAGTCTGATTGAAACAGCCAAGGCCAACGGTCATGAACCCTTTGCATATCTTGCCTATCTCTTTGATCAGCTACCGCTCTGCAAAACCTTCGACGAACGAGAAGCTCTTTTGCCCTATCGGCTTGGTCCCAAAGGCTACGCGGTGAATTGAACGCTTACCGCAGGACGGCGCGCGATCAACCTTTCAGATGTTTCGTCCGGAATAGCACGTTAAGCTTGCCCCCTGCTAGGTTTAGGCGAGCATTGGCGAGCGAAAGACGTTTTTCTAAAAGCCAGAGCGATTTGGGCAAAGCGTGTATTCGATCAGAGCCAGCTACTGGCTGTCAGGCGCAGTATTTTGGCGATATCGGCGCGATTTAGTGCAATTTTTGTCCATTCTTCATCATTTCCAGAAGAGTCCCCATCCGTTTTTCTCGGGTCTCGCTCGTTTTTGCCGTTTGTAATCGCCAGGCAATTGCATATATGTTTGCCTTATTCAGTTTTTTAAAGAATTCGTAGGCCTGTTGGTCTTTTTCTAGTATTGCCAGAAAGTCAGGGGGAATTTCCATTTGGCTGGGAGAATCGTAGGCTTTGTCCCATCTGCCATCCTTTTTGGCGGTCTCTATTTCTTTGAGTCCTGATGGTTTCATTCGCTTTTCTTCGATAAGCAGAGCCACTCGTGCTTTATTTCGCTTTGACCATATGCTCTTTGATCTGCGCGGCGTGAATTTTTGAAGCCACGATTTTTCATCATACGTCTTTTTCTGACCATCGATCCAGCCAAAGCAAAGAGCTTCATCCAGTGCCTCATCATAGGTGATTGTTTTTTCGCCGGAAACGTTCTTGAAAATTCGAAGCCAAATGCCATTATTGAATGTAGCATAATTCGTCGCAAGCCATTCCTTCCATTGCTCTGGTGACGAAAACGATTTGATGAGAATATCGCCATCTTTATCCATAGGACTTTAATTCCTCCGAACTCCATTTTTCCATTTATCCGATGACATTCTTGCGCCGCCATCTATAGAGGGCGAAGCGCGAAATCCATTTCTATTGTATTTTTCTAATATTCTTGATATTTCTCTCACACTAGAATTATTGTACCTTTTAATTATTTGCACAATATTTATTTATCCGTTTTCTTCTTTGTCGGCTTTGGTTTAAGCGATTTTGCATATTCATAACTTTTTGCGAAATAATCTTCCAGTATTTTCTTTTTATTTAATAATATATCCGGTATTTTAACATATTCTTTTTGAACGATTCCATAGGCTATCATCATAGAAGCATTATATTTTTTAATAATATCTTCAATATCATTTTCATTTAATCGAATAGCAATGCTTCCATTTTTATCAAAATATGTAAACATATTGCCATTTATAGATGTATATGGAACTGTTTTTCCCTTTCTCTCAACTTCTGGAATTGATTTTACCAATTCTTCATATATCTCTAATCTATCATCTGGGTTTGGACTCCTATTTCCTTCCATATATGTCCTCATAGGGAAATATACCACATTTTCCGTATTTTTATTATTGGAATAGAGCTATTCCATATTCTATTATCACCAGAGCCCCATGGGTGGAGCCCGCCAGGCTTTTCTGGATTCCTACGAAGATCCCCGAAGCCATGGACGGCTGAGGCGATTCTTCTATTCATCATAACTGTTTCAGCGGTCCTAGGGTTCTCCTTAAATATGCATAATTTATAATGTATTTCATTCCTTTTTATTTTGTTCGCGAAATTTCGCTATCAATTTCTTGTTAGCTTCGATAATTTTATCAGAACGTATCATATTAGAATTAAATACAAAATCATAATTTTTGTTTTTAGGCCTAAATTTATTGACACCATATGCAACACTGTCTTCAGGTATATCTTTGGTAATTATTGCACCAGCAGCTACAACTGAGTTTTTTCCAACTATTATTGGTCCTAGTATTTTTGCTCCATCTGCAATTATAACATTTTCATCAATAATCGGAGTTCCAACATTTTCCCACTCTTTACTAATTTTATTATATTTCAAGTTCGCTCCAATAGATACATTTTGAAAAATTACAACGTTTGCACATAGCTTCGAAGCGACAATCGTACATCCACGTGCATGATGAGCGAATAATACACTTTGGTCCATTTCAGTACAATTTATCTCACAACAATAAAATTTCTCTAATAAATTTCCCGCGATTTTTTTTAGCGTTTTGTTATTACCAAAACAGTTAATCTCTACTAATTTATCAAACATACTCATTATTCCCCCAGCAGTTGATAATTGCGAAATATCATAAGAATATATTCATTTAGCGTCGTATTTTATATTCATCTAGCCCGACTGTGGTCACACAATATATGGACAAATCCCATTTACACGTTTTCTTCTCTTCACGCCGAATGCCCGGAGGGCGAGGCGCGAATTTTACTAGTTGAATTACGCAATAACCGATACAAGGGAATAATAAAAAATAGACTCATGCACACAATTATCATGCAATCAATATATTTGAACAGTGTTGCATTATGTATGGAATCTACTATAAAAAACAGAACAAGGCTTACATTCAATACTGTACCACTACACATTATTCCAATCAAAGTTTTTAATCGGTTATTAATGCTTATAATCGATATCACTAAATATAGCATCCACAGAATAACAATCGCAAGATCTGCAAAACTGGTTATCTGTTCTATTGATAATTCATTGATGTTTTTTATTGTCACAAGAATACCTATTGCTTTTACACAAAAGAATGCACAAAAAAATAAAACAATTGATATATTGATAATGTGTTCAGCACGCAATTTACTATTATCATATATAGGTAAGCCCAAATTCACAATTTCTCTAGTAATTGAATAGACGCAAAATCCAATTATAGTAATTGTTACAACTAGAATTATCGAAGATCCCAAGGTTAATAATATTGGTACAGTTAAATATAGTACAGTTGAATTAATTCCAATAATAACTCCGGGGTTTAGTTTAACTACTAGTACTAATAACACAAATACTGCAGATATTATTGTACTTATAATGTCATTGGAAAATAGTATTTCACTATAGATCTTGTTTTTATAAATCACACTCCTGATCGCTAATTGGCACAATGATATCAGGAACAATAAAAGTGATGGAAAACCAGAACGAAACTTGTGTCGGAGCATGTATCCTCTTCATGACAAAAATTAAGCGCCCGACGGGCGGAGCCCCGGCGTCCAAATTGACTTTAGCGGGACTGGTTGGTCCAATTGCGCCTAACGGTCGGCCACCTACGACGTTGCCCGAGCCGATATAGCGAGTCCGCGCCAAAGCTATTCGCAAGTTCGCCGGCGAGGCGCTGGATTGATTCCCTGCTTTATTCTAAAATTTTCGCGCTGAACGCCCGGAGGGGAAGGCACAAAGATTAATTTCCATTTTTCTGATCAACCCAAATCAAATCTTGAGTCTTGAATCCTATTCTTTCAGCTTCAACTAAATACTGGTTTTTTATTTCATCCGGTATGGATTTCTCTCTTGATAATATCCATAAATACCTTAAATTCCGACCTGCAATTAATGCATATTTATAATTAGGATCCAGCATTATAACATTGTACCCAGCATAGAATGGACCAAAAAACGATACTCCTAATTTTGCTATTGATGATGTTTCTCTAAATTTCGCCCTTCCAATTGCCTTTACCCATTTCTCTTGTTTATAATTATATCCTGTATTCTCAACTCGTATTGTACCATCACTATTTAATGAATATTCAGCGGTTGTGGTATTTAGATTTTTTTCAAATGCAAAATCAAAACGAGCTATTTCATACCACTTTCCTAAATATCTTGTAGAGTCAAATGGCTGAATGGCAGTTGCACCTTTGGGTATTGATGAGCATGATATACCAATCATAATAACTCCTATTATAAATACTGCAAATACTAATTTTCTCATTTCTCAACCTCTGTTAAACAATAATCATTTTTTTATAAAATTCATATTTGTACAAACCCGACGGCCGGAGGCCCGGGCGAGTCCTAGTCAAACGTACGCAGGGAAACAATTTTGTGCCTAACGGCAGGCGAGGGCAATGTGGCTGAGCGGAGTGAGCGAATGCGAGCGCAGCGAAGCCCGATGAGCCCGAGGATTCCAAGCGAGGAGCGTGGGTAGGCTTGTTAGCTGCTGGTTTTCTTGGCGCCTTTTGTCCAGGGTCACGATATTCCCCCACTTTTAGGAGTCTAGGGTCACGATAATTGGACCACTCACGTGATTCAGGGTCAGGATAAACGGACCAGTAGGGTCACGATAAACGGACCACCCCAAGG
>Ga0181516_10001181_pt1 | contig 20552 bp, 15 predicted proteins | sample PEATcosm2014_Bin_25_FD_121104 | JGI IMG/M metagenome (GOLD analysis project Ga0181516, IMG submission 121104) | Peatland microbial communities from MTU Mesocosm Facility, Houghton, MI, USA - PEATcosm2014_Bin01_10_metaG | ecosystem: Environmental > Terrestrial > Soil > Wetlands > Peat | place... | reverse complement strand
TCCAGTTTCTCCTTTGCGTGTGCTTTGGTCGGCTCACGTTTGGAGTTTCTTGGATGGACTCCCGTAAATGTCAAACTGCTACTGCCACCCCGGCAGAGCCGGGGGATCTCCTCACCCTTTAGACTCACCAAGCCTTCGACGAAATAGCAAGAACCAAGACCAGAGCGCGCCCACAGCCGGTGGAGCGAAGAATACGACATTTTCTATGCGTCGCAGCCAGACCCGACCAAGCATTTGGCTGTGGAAGAACTGGCTTTCTACAAGATGAACGGTATGTCCTGCTCGCGCGTTCAATTCCGCCCTAGTTTTCACGTTATTGACGCGGCCAGTACCGATGTCAAATACAAAGTATCCGTGATCGATTTGTGCTTCGTCGGCCACATAGGCCTGGCTGTCGAGGTGGCCATACGCACCATAAATCGCATCCCCGTCCTCTTCGAGCGCTCTAACGCCGCCAAGCAATTGCGGCTGGGGGCCCCCTCCGACCTGTGATTCGAAATAGGCCCAATCAGGCATCTTTCCAAGACCCGTAAGCGTATATCCATGCGGCAGGGGTTCATTGAAATCTCCGAAAAATTCATCCGGTTGGTTCGGAACCACGAGTTCGAGGAGGATTGCCATTGCCACAAGATATGCCGCCGAGGCCAGCGGAATCATTGTCACAAATGCGATCAGGCGGAGCGGACGGCGTCGTCCCCAAAACATGAGCCACGCAAACACCCCAAAGACCACACCGAGGACAACTGAAAGCACGCACATAGCAACGGTTGCAAACAGCAACCCTATCCACTCGAACATACTCTGCCGGACTCCTACCGGCTCCCCGCAATCATCTGCGCCGCGTGCTGAAGGCTAGTCTCCGTCACCTTGGCCCCGCTCACCATGCGCGCTACCTCGTGCATCCGCGCCCGATCATCGAGCAATCGCACCTGCATCTTCGTCCGCCCATCCGCTTCGCGCTTCTCCACCACGAAGTGCTGATCGGCGAAGGCGGCAATCTGCGGAAGGTGCGTTACGCAAAGCACCTGCTGTCCGCGGCTTAGCGACTTCAGCTTCTGCCCCACCGCCTCAGCCGCGCGCCCGCCGATGCCAATGTCGATCTCATCGAAGACCAGGGTGCGCGGGGTGGGCGTCTTGTGCTTTGGCTGCACCGCGCCCTCTTCAACGCTCACTTTCAGGGCCAGCATCACACGGCTCATCTCGCCGCCGGAAGCGATCTCATGCAGTGCCTTCAGCGGCTCCCCAGGATTGGTGGCGATGTGGCATTGCACCTCGTCCCAGCCCGTCGATGTCCATCCCGTCTGCCCCTCGGTTGCCGTCACAGCCACCTCAAACCGCACCTTCATAGCAAGCGAGTTGATCTGCCCTTCGGCCAGCTTCGCCAGTTTGCCCGCGGCGGCCTTTCGTTCCGCGTGCAGTGCGCCCGCCGCTGCTCTGTATCCCGCCTTTGCTTCTTCGAGATCAGCACGAAGCACCTTCAGAATCTCGTCCCGATCCTCGACCTCGGCCAGCTTGCGCGCCACATCCTCGCCAAACTCCATGACCTCGGCCACGGTTTTGCCGTACTTGCGCTTCAGCCGGTCGAGAACCGCCAGCCGGTCCTCAATCTCCGCCAGCCGCTCCGGCGAAGCATTGATCCCCTCGGCATAATCCCGCAAGCTCGCGCTCACATCCCCCAGCGTTGCACGCACCGACTCCAACTGCTGCGCAGCTTCGGTAAACCTGCCGTCATACCGCGCCAGCTCTTCCACATTCCGCGCCGCGGCCCGCAGCGCGACCTCGGCTGACGCCCCTCCTTCGTACAGTTGCTCGAATGCGCCCATCGCCGCCGCATAAAGTTTCTCGGCGTTGGCCAGCACCCGCTTTTCCGTCTCCAGCGCCTCGTCCTCGCCGGTCACGAGCTGCGCCGCTTCGATCTCTTTGCGCTGATAGCTCCACAGGTCCACCATGCGCAGGCGGTCCTGTTCACCCTCGACCATCTCCTCCAGCTTTTCCGCCGTCGAGCGCCAGCGCGCATAGGCCGCACCCACAGCCTCGGTCGAAAGCCCGCCAAAGCGGTCCAACAGGATTCGCTGCTGCGCTTGGTCAAAGCTGCTCAGCGTCTCGCTCTGCGCGTGAACCAGCGCCAGCTCCGGCGCCAGCAGCTTGAGCACAGCCACCGTAGCCGGCTGGTTGTTCACGAACACCCGCCCCTTGCCTGTGGACAGAATCTCCCGGCGCAAAATGATCTCGTTGCCTTCCGCGTCGATGCCGTTCTCTTCCAGAATCGCCTCGGCCCCCGCTGTTGACTCGAAGACGCAGGCCACGACGGCTTTGTCGGCCCCGTGCCGCACCACCTCCGCCGACGCCTTGCCCCCCATCAGCAGGGCCAGCGCATCCACAAGAATCGACTTGCCCGCCCCCGTCTCGCCCGTCAGCAGGTTCAGCCCTGGGCCAAGCACCGCGATGGCATGATCGATGACGGCGTAGTTCTCCGCGCGCAGCTCAACAAGCATTTTGGTCGGTCCTCTGGAACAGGTTCGATGACTGACACAATGGTAAGTCAGGGATTTAGCACTGACAATCCGAGCGCAGCATAGCACGAGCAGCGCCTCCGCGCCCCTGCGCATTGGCCCTTGAAGCCTCGCGATGCACCACATCGATAACTTGGAGGCCGTCATCCCGTCTGATACCGTGAAGACTGAGGTGAATGCCGATTCTTACCGCCGCCTTCCTCCTTTTAGTCCAGGCTGACAGTGGCGCTGCCCCTTCTGACCTGCCGTTGCCTCAAGGGCCCAGCGCACTCGCCGAGCTGCTCCACAACATCGGCCCCGTGGCCATGGCCGTGCTGGTGCTCCTGCTCGTCGCCAGCCTGTACTCCTGGACCGTAATCCTCAGCAAGATTGCCTCCTTCCGCAAGGCCACCGCCCAGACCCGCGGATTCATCCGAGCCTTTCGCAAGGCCACCCGCCTGCAAGAGATTTCCGATCTGACTGCGGAGTTTAAGGCCAGCCCCCTCGCTCAGGTCTTTGAAGATGTCTACGAAACCTACAAGCGCCAGACCGGCGGCTCTGGCCCGCCGCGCAATCTCGCGCCCATCGAGCGCTCTGCGCAGACCGCGGCCAGCGAAGCCGTCACCACCCTTGAACGCCGCATGACCTGGCTGGCCACCATCTCCTCCACCACGGTGTACGTCGGCCTCTTCGGCACCGTCGTTGGCATCATCGATGCATTCCATGGCCTGGGTACCGCCGGAGCAGCTACCTTGAGAGCCGTCGCCCCCGGCATCTCCGAGGCGCTCATCACCACCGCCGCCGGTTTGTTTGTGGCCATTCCCGCCCTCATCGCCTACAACCAGTTCACGGCGCGCATCCGCGTCTTTGCCTCCGCTACCGACGACTTTTGCCGCGAGCTGCTGAACTCGCTGGAAGAGATCCCAGTCCGCACGCCTGCCCAGGCCCCTCGTCCTGTCAGTGTTGCTGGCTCTGCTGTGCCCGACCCCCCCAGGGAGGTGGACCGTGGCTTTTACAAGTAACACCGGCCGCACCCAGTCCTCGCTGGCGGAGATCAACATCACCCCGCTGGTGGACGTGGTGCTGGTGCTGCTGATCATCTTCATGATCACAGCGCCGGTCTTGCAGTCCGGCATCGATGTCTCCGTCCCCAAGACCCGCACCGTCAAGGAGATCACCGAACAGCGCCAAGTGCTGACCATCGACCGCAATCAAAGGGTCTTCCTCGGCGATCAGCCCGTCAACATCCACGAACTCGCCCGCAAGTTACGCCCGGCCGGCTCGGATCCGGCGCACCAGGTCATCTATCTCCGCGCAGACGAGCGGGTTCCCTTTGGGGCATTCGCCAGCGTTATGGACGCGGTCAAGCAGGCCGGCATCACCAACATCTCCATCGTCACCCAGCCGCTGGAAGCCAAGGCCTCCGCATCAGGTGGAAATTAGCATCGAGAGCAAGTGTGAGGAGGGTCTGTCTGTTAGAGGGTAGCGAGCAACTCGAGCGGGAATTGATGCCGGATAGAATCGCCGCGCCGGCCGCCGGGTCAATTGCGCTCCACGGCCTCCTGTTCGGTGTGCTGCTCCTCTACGGCATCCTCAACGGCTTCTTCCATCACAACCTCTGGGGTAATCCGGGAGCGGGCGGCGCTATTCAGGTCAGCCTGGTCTCGGCCGCCTTGCCGCTTCCCTCCGATCGACCTCCCAATGACAACGTGCTGGCCACCGAAACCCCCAGCGAGGCCCCGGCCGCCCCAACCCCAAAAGCCACACAAGCCGTCGATGAGACCGCCATTCCCATCTCGGGCAAGCAGCAGAAGGCCAAGCAGGAGAACGCACGCAAGACTCAACAGCACCAGCCCCAACCCAACCAGGACAACCGCGCCCAGTTTGGCGAGCAGGCAGGCATGTCTGTGCCGCGCGCCACTCTGGCCCAGACCGGCGCCGCGAACTCGCCTGTCAGCGTGGCGAACGGCGACTTCGGTTCACGCTTTCCCTGGTACGTGAATGGCATCAAACTCAAGGTGAGTCAAAACTGGATTCGTGGCCAGGTGGACCCTCGTACCTCCAAGGGAGCCGACGTGCAGATCTACTTCAAACTCAATCGCCAGGGCGTCCCGTCCGGGTTCAAGGTCAACACGTCGAGCGGCAGCTCCACCCTCGATCGATCGTGCCTTTTGGCGACTGAGCGCGTCGATACCTTTGGAGATCTGCCCAGAGACTCCAACGATCAATGGCTCGACGTAACCCATGATTGTACGTATTGAGTCCTGGCGAAATCGAAGCGCTGCGCCGTTCCCACACTGCACCTGGAAGGACCGATCAAACGCATGAAGAATCGTCCCGTCATCTTTCCCATCTTTGCATTCATTCTTCTATTTCTTGCGGCCATCGAACTTCCCGCACAGGACTGGGTCCACACCGGCACCAATCTCGGCGCAGACCGCATCCGCATTGCCGCGGCCGACTTCAAGCCAGCCGGCCCCGATCCTCAGACCCCAGCTCTGAAGGCAGCTTTCGATGCCACGCTCTATAGCGACCTCGCCAGCGCCGGCATCTTTGACATCGTCTCCAAAAGCCTTGCGCCGCAGGCCTCACCCGGCTCGCCTCAGGAAGTCAATCTGCCCCAGTGGTCCGCCGCCCCGGCCAACGCGGCCATGGTGGCCTTCGGATCGCTTTTGGCCGCCAACGGCCGCGTACTCGTCTCCGGCTGGCTCTTCGACACGCGCAACACATCGAGTCCGCAGGTTTTAGGCAAGCAGTACAATGAAGCGGCCAGCCAGGACTCTGCGCGGACCATTGCTCACCGCTTCGCCGATGAAATCATCCTCCGGCTCGGCGGAGGCATCAACGGCATCTCAGAGACGAAGATCTACTTCGTGAGCTCCCGCACGGGAACCAAAGAAATCTGGGTCATGGACTACGACGGGCAGAATCAGCGCCAGGTGACCCATTTGGGCACCGTCTCCCTTTCGCCTCGCATCTCCCCCGACAACTCCCGCATCGCTTTTGCGTCCCTGGGCCGAGAGGGATGGGACATCCGCATGTATTCCCTGGACCTCGACCGCCTGGTCGCCTTCCCTGCCGGCACGGCAGGCGGAAGCAATCAATCCCCCGCCTGGTCTGCTGACGGCGCCAAAATAGCATTCTCCTCCTCCCGCACAGGCGATCCGGAGATCTGGGTCGCAGACGCCGGCGGCGGAAACCTTCGCCGCATCACCAACTTCCGCGGTCCCGACGTCTCGCCCACATGGAACCCTAAGACCAATGCGCAGTTGGCGTGGGTCAGCGGCCGCACCGGACTGCCGCAGATCTACACCATGGATCAGGATGGCTCGAACATCCAGCGCCTCACGGACGGAGGCTATGCCATCTCTCCCTCATGGTCGCCTAACGGTCAGTTCCTCACCTTCAGTTGGAATCGCAAGTACGGCCCCGGCGATCCCGGCGGACAGGATATCTACTTCATGGACATCGCCAGCAAGCGATGGATTCAGCTAACGCATGAGGCCGGGAGCAACGATTTTCCATCCTGGGCGCCGGACGGCCGCCACATCGTCTTCGAGCGCGCCATCGGCGGACACTCCCAAATCTGGTCCATGCTGGCGGATGGCACCGAGCAGCATCAGCTCACGCAGACCGGCAATAACTTCATGCCCAACTGGAGCTGGAAATGAGCTTTCTCCGTTGCAATGAATGCGTGCAGTGTCGCTTCCGGCTCACGGCGTCCCGATTCCCTCGACTATCATATTTACGTCGGCCAAATCCTCTTCTGGTTTCTTTGGGGAGGTGGCTTATGAACCCGCGCTGGCGTCTTCGCCTCATGCATCGCTCAGAAAATGATCTGGGATTTTCGGAAGGAGTACTCAATTGAATCGACGGATTCGCATTCTGGTACCGGTTGTTCTGCTTTTCGCTTTGATCGCGGTTGCAGGTTGCAAGAAGAAGGAAGTGCCGGTTTCAACAGGGGAGACGGCTCCAGCCACAACGTCGGCTCTCGCGCCGATGGCCAAAATCACGGCCACTCCCACTGTGATCTCTGCCGGGGATCAGGTCGAGCTCTCCTGGCGCACCTCCGATGCCACGAGTGTCTCCATCGACGGCATAGGCGAGGTGCCCACCTCGGGCGTCAAGACCGTGACCCCTGCCGAGTCCACCAGCTATCACCTGGTGGCCCGCGGTCCAGGCGGCTCCGCAGACTCAACGGCTCGCGTAACCGTCAACGCGCCGCCTGTCGTCACCGTGCCCGTCACCACCGTGAGCACGGAGCAGGACTTCAAGGCCAACGTCCAGGACGCATTCTTCGACTACGATACCTACGATATCCGCAGCGACGCAGAGGCCGTGCTCTCGCGCGACGCCTCCTGGCTGGCTGCGCATCCAAGCATCAGCGTCGTTATTGGCGGATACTGCGATGAACGCGGCTCCAACGAGTACAACCTGGCGCTCGGCCAGAACCGCGCCGATGCCGCAAAGAATGCCCTGATCACCGCCGGCGTGGCCGCGACCCGTATTCGCGTGATCAGCTACGGCAAGGAGAAGCCCTTCTGCTCCGAGTCCACCGAAGAGTGCTGGCAACAGAACCGTCGCGCCGGATTCACCCTGGATCGCTAGGGAAACCCCGCGAGTTTGAAATTCAAGAGAGGAATGGGTACCCAGGTCTCATGCTTGAGACCTGGGATATCTTGCCTCCCTTCAAGCCGAACCGGACACACTGTTCCAAGGTTTCCCGACCCCCAATCTCTGTCATTCATTGGTGAAAAAATGCTGAGAATACCCAAACTTCATAGTCGTCTTGTCGCCGCAGCATTTCTTGCCCTATTTCTCGCCTCGGCGGCTCTTCCCGCGCGCGCCGCATCGAAGGAGATCATCGAGCTGCAAACTCAAGTGCAGCAATTGCTTGATATGGTGCAGCGCCTCCAGTCCACGCTCGACACGCGCCTCGGCGTCGTGCAGCACCTGGCCGAGCAGACCGCCGACGACGCCAACCGCATCACCGCTACCGTCGACGGCCTGCAGAAGAAGATCAATGCGCAGAACGAAGCGGGCAACGGCAAGCTGGACACCGTCTCTGGCCAGGTGCAGTCCTTGAACGATTCCGTCGACGAGCTGAAGTCCCGCATCGCCAAGCTCGATAAATCAGTGCAGGACATGCAGGCCCAGTTGCAGAACCTCCAGGCTCCGCCAGCCGGATCCGCGCCCTCGGCCCCTGCTCCAGGAGCCGGCACACCGCTACAATCCGCCCCCAGTACGCAGGACGTAAGCCCCGCACCGGTCGCGCCAGCCGCAACGGCCAACACCGCGCCCCCACTCCAGGAGACCTTCCAGGCCGGCTTGCGCGATTACAACTCCGCCCGCTACGACGTGGCCGCCAGCGAGTTTCAGGACGTGGTCCACTTTTATCCGCTCGACGATCTGTCCGGCCAGGCTCAGTTTTACCTTGGCGAGATCGCATATCGACAATTGAAGTTCAGCCTGGCGGTCAAGGACTTCAACGCCGTGCTCGAAGGCTTTCCCGGCAGCCCCAAGGCCCCAGCCGCCCAACTGCGCAAAGGGATGGCGCTGTTGGAGATGAAGGAAAAGAAGGACGCGGGCATTCACGAACTGCGCCTGCTCATCCAGCGCCATCCGCAGACTCCGGAAGCGGCCCAGGCTCGCACCAAGCTCAACGCCCTCGGCGTAAAGATCGTCCCACCACCGGCGCGCTGAAGCGGTATTCATTCCGCTGCAGGAATGGATATTGCACGAGAGAGCCGTGTCTGAACACCTTTGGCGCCTTCGCGATTACAGGTGGACAGGCCAATATCTATCCCTATTAAGAACGACCGCTATTCGATTGAATCGATTCCTGAGCGTGTCTCCCGTTCGATCATTGCAACAAAAGCCGGTGCGTTGATCCGGAGTCTTGAAAGCAGGTACTCCAAACTCTGACCGATGGCAGCGGCTTGAGCTTCCAAAGTTTCCATGACCACGATTGGGGCCAGATCATGCAGACGATTGAGAAAAGCCGATGGTCCCTGCACCGAGATGGAATGCGGGGCCAGCGAGGAAGGCGGAAAATCCTTGATGTTATAGGTGAGAATCACCTTCGCGCCTGCCTTTACAGCGGCGGCAAGAACATGACGGTCTTTGGGGTGGTTGCTCATCGCGGGAATCAATTCTTCATATCCATCGACCGATGCTTCTGGAAAATGCCGCCGAATTTCGCTCTCGCGATATATGGCCTTTTCAGCGGAAAGGCCGAAGTTCTCCTTGAGAGTTCGGCTTACCTCGGTCATGATCCGATCGGACCACTTGGGCCGGTAAAGCCGCGGTCATACGGCAAGACGAAGCAGCGTATCAGCCAGCGGCATGGGAACAAGGACACACGCATCCAGCAGAACGATAAACTCATCCTTCACCGGTCCGTGCCGCCTTGCGGGAATTCATTACGGTCATACAACCCGGCTTCGAATGCATCGCGCGACAGACGGTCCAGCGCGGCCGCGCGTTCTTGATCGCGCTTCTTCGCAAATTCCTGCACATTGCGGAGGGTTACGCGGCGCTGATTGCCCACCTTGTGGTAAGCGATAACGCCGCTCTCAAGCAGATTGACCAGGAATGGGCGCGACATTCCGAGAATGTCGGCCGCTCGCTGTGTCGTAACCACCTGGCAGTCTGGAACCAGCGCAATAGCTTGGCCGTGGGAGATGAACCCAACAGCCTCCTTGAGAATTTCGAATACCCTGCCGGGAAGTTCGACCCGTTCCCCGGCAGGACTCACCAACGCCGGCACTCCACCGCCTAGCAGCAGCCGCTCCAGCGTCTTCACCTGTTGTTGTTCGACGCCGGAAAGTGAATTCGTTCTTGGCTCTCCATTCATCATGGCTTCAACTTTACCTCATACTCGAAATACTCGCAATAGTCGAAATAGAGAATTTGCACTCAATACCCAAAAAAGCCCCGCATCGCGCGGGGCTTTTCTGTCGCTGTTTTGAAGCGCATCGTTACTGCAAGCTGGCCATTAACCCGTCCAGCGCCGACTTTGGCGGACGCGTAACCGATTCCGGCAGTTGCCCCAGTGGCTCGTCCACCAGGTTCAGCAGGTCGATAAACGTTGCCTTTTCCGTGTTGATGTAAAACACCCCTGTCAGAATCTCTTCCTTCACCTGCGCTTCCATCAGAGTACGCACCGCGTTCGCCTGGTCGGTTGGGTCGTAGTCTTCCAGCAGCTTGCGCAGGCGCAGATTCGAGCCGTCATGCATCTCCACTTCGTACACCGCGCCCGACTCGTAATCCACTTCAATCTCGTCGAAGCTGGCCACAAAATCCACTTCGTTGATCGGCTCGTCGTTGTCCTGCATGAATTTGTAGCTCTTCGTCGATCCCTCGTGGTCGTTGAAGGTAACGCAGGGGCTGATCACGTCTAGCAACACCGTGCCCTTGTGCGCGATAGCCGCCTTCAGCATCGAAAGCAATTGCTTCTTGTCACCGGAGAAGGACCGGCCCACAAACGTCGCCCCCAACTGGATGGCCAGCGCGCAGGTGTCGATGCCCTGGAGGTCGTTCACCACACCGGTCTTCAGCTTGGAGCCCAGGTCCGCCGTTGCCGAGAACTGTCCCTTGGTCAGCCCATAAACCCCGTTGTCTTCGATGATGTAAATCATCGGCAGATTGCGCCGCATCATGTGGACAAACTGCCCCATCCCGATCGAAGCCGTATCTCCGTCGCCGGAGACGCCCAGCGTGGTCATGGTGTGGTTGGCAAGAATCGCCCCGGTCGAAACCGAGGGCATGCGCCCATGCACACTGTTGAACCCATGCGAGCGCGTCATGAAGTAGGCCGGGCTCTTCGACGAGCAGCCGATGCCGCTCATCTTCATCACCCGCTCCGGCTCCACGCCCATCTCGTACATTGCCTGGATGATCCGTTCGGAGATGGCGTTGTGGCCGCAGCCGGCGCAGAGCGTGCTCTTGCCGCCCCGGTATTCAAGTACCGGAAGGCCGATGTGATTCACTTTTGGACTGGCCGTTGCGGTTCCCATTAGAGGCCCTCCTTGGTCGCAAACTCTTCGGTGACGGTGCGCGCATCCAGCGGCAGTCCGTTGAAATGCAATATGCTGCGCAGCTTCACCGCCTGCTCTCCCGGAAGGTCCAGCTTCAGCAAGCTGGCCAGTTGCGCGTCGCGGTCTTGCTCCACCACGTAAACCCGTTCATGCGAGGCCACAAAGTCGTGAATCTCATGCGCGAACGGATACGCCCGGATGCGCATGTAATCCACCTTCCGCCCGTACTCTTTCTCCAGCTGGTCCAGGCTCTCCCGCAGTGCAAAATCCGTGGTGCCGTATGCCAGAAATCCAACCTTCGCGGTCCCATCCTTCACCGTCACCGGCCCTGGAACCAGCTTGCGAGCATTCTCGAACTTGCGCGCCAGACGATCCATTAACGCGACATAGTCTGCCGGCTTCTCGGTATAGACGCCCGAATCGTTGTGTCCTGTGCCGCGCGTGAAATAAGCAGCCTGAGGGTGCCGGGTGCCCGGCAGCGTACGCCAGCCAATCCCGTCTCCATCCACGTCCCGGTAGCGCGCGAATCCGCCCAGCCGCTCCAGATCCTCGGCGTTGAGCACCTTGCCTCGATCCAGCGGAGTCTTTGGATACTCGAACGCCTCCGACATCCAGTTGTTCATGCCCAGGTCCAGATCCGTCAGCACAAATACCGGCGTCTGGAGCCGCTCGGCAAGATCGAATGCCGCGTACCCCATCTCGAAGCATTCCTTCACGGAGCCGGGCAGCAGCACAATGTGCTTGGTGTCGCCGTGCGAAAGAAACGCTGTTGACAGCAGATCCGCCTGCGATGTCCGCGTCGGCATCCCCGTCGACGGCCCGGACCGCTGCACGTCGAAGATCACGCCGGGAATCTCCGCAAAGTAACCCAATCCGGAAAACTCCGCCATCAGCGAGATGCCCGGCCCTGAGGTCGCAGTCATTGACCGTGCCCCTGCCCAGCCCGCGCCCAGCACCATGCCGATCGCAGCCAGTTCGTCTTCGGCCTGAATCACGGCAAATGTCGCTTTGCCCTCCGGCGTCACGCGAAACTTCTTCAGCAGGTCGGTCGTTGCCTCCACCACCGACGTCGATGGCGTAATCGGGTACCAGGCCACCACCGTCACGCCCGCAAATACCGCCCCCATACCGCAGGCAGCATTACCGTCGATGATGATCTTGCCGGCCGTCTGGTTCATCCGCTCGATGAAATAGGGATCCTGCTTGGTCAGGTTCGCCGCCGCATAGTCGTACCCGGCCTTCACTGCGCCGAAGTTCAGCTCAAAGACCTTTACCTTCTTGGCAAACTGCTTGCGCAGCCCGTTCTCCACAACGCCAAGATCGATCCTCAAAAGCTGGGCCACCGCGCCCACGTACACCATGTTCTTCACGAGCTTGCGCAGCTTGGCTTCGGGGCAAATGGTCGCTGTGATTGCGTCGAAAGGCACCGGATAGAAAGACACATCCTGGCGATGCTGCTTGAGGTTCAGCTTCTCCTCGAAAATCGCCACGCCCCCCGCGGGCAGGTCCAGAACGTCCTGCATCGCCGTGTCGGGGTTCAGCGCAACCAGAACTTCTGCGCCGCGCGTGCGCGCCACATAGCCGTCTTTGCTGGCTCTAATTGTGTACCAGGTAGGGAGTCCGGCGATGTTCGACGGGAACAGGTTCTTTCCGCTCACCGGAACACCCATGCCGAAGATGCTCTTCAGCAGCACGCTATTGGCGGATTGCGAGCCGGACCCGTTCACCGTTGCCACGTTGATGCTGAAGTCGTTGATCACGCGCTCACGCACGCCGATTGCGCCCTCGAGTTGACCGAGGGCAAGGTCGCCTGTCGCCATGTGCCGGATTTCCCTTCCGGTAGACTCTGAAAAGCCTGAATCCGTCCGTCCCACCAAGGATGACTCATTCTTTCCTTCTCAGATGTGATTATAGTCACATCTACGACTCTTTGACCTGTTGTGAAGCAAGGAGGTTACCCCCTTGAGTCCCACATTGTGAATTCTGATTGTACGTGCAGAAACGGGAAAGATCGTTGCAAACTGGCTGTTCTGAAGGAATATTCCTGCCCGAAAAGGCCAACCTTCCTTAAATTTGGGAGCGCGCCGGACGTTGGGAAAAAGGTAAACCACTTATGTTGCGCATCTATCTCTGGCAAAGGATTTTGGCCCACTTCCGTACCGAATCGGGGCTAATGGTCTGCCCGTTGGCCTGGCTGGCGGCCAGTTGGACAGCTAGATTGCCGATGGTAGAGCTTTCCGTCTCCCCGATTTCGACGGGCAATCCCGTGCGTTGCGCAGTCAGTTCGGTAAGCAGTTTGTTGCGGCTGGCGCCACCCAGGATGTGAATTCGCTCCATCTTTCGGCCAAGCATTTGGCCGAGGTCCTCCAAAGCCGAAGCATAGCGGGCTGCGAGGCTCTCGAAGATGACCCGCGCAAAGACCGGCTCGTTTCCGGCAACGTCGGGAATGGTGGCCCAGCGGCGGCGCCACAGCTGATGGTTGATGCGTTCGGGCATGTCGGAATCGAGCAACAGCGGCTCGGCGTCCACGTTGATGATTCCTGGAAACCCCGAGCAAGCGGCCTGCTCAATCAAGTCTTCAATCTTCCAGGCGCGGCCCTCGGCGCTCCAGGCATCCATGCATTGCTTGAGCAGCCACATCCCGTTGACAAGCGTGTGGAAGCAGAGGTCCCCAGTGGCTGCGCCAAGGTTCGTGTAGCGGGCTTCGAAGGCTTCGTGGGTGGTGACGGGAGTGTTTGTGAGAGTGCCGACGAGCGACCAGGTTCCCGAGCAGATGTAAGCGGTGGAGCTGAGGCTGGTGGGAATGCCGGCGACAGCCGATGCAGTATCGTGGCAGGCGGGTGCGATGATTTGGGTCTCGCAAAAGGCGTCGAGCGCGGCCAGGGGGCCTTGCATCCGGCCAAGGATGGTACCGGCGCGGACAATGGGTGGAGCGGCATCGAGGGGCAGATCGAGGAGGCGGAAGAGTTCCTCATCCCAATTGCCGGTCTTGAGGTCGACCAGGCCGGTGTGGCTGGCGTTGGTGTACTCGGCCACCCGGCGGCCACACAGCCAATAAAGAATGTACTCGGGCAGCATTACCCAGGGCGCGTGGGGGTCCACATGGTCTTTGGGGTCGGCCAGCAGTTGATACACGGTATTGATACGGAGGGGGCGCGCGCCCGTTCGCTCAAAGAGCTTCCCTGGGGGCAGAATGGCATCCGCCGCGTCTTTGACGGGGGCGGTGCGTTCGTCGCGGTAGCAGAAGGGCTCAAGCGGCTGGCCGTCGGGCGCGAGTCGCACGTAGTCTACCGACCAACCGTCGACGGCAATGGATGCGATGCCTTCAGGAGCCAGCCCCGCGGCCCTGCGAAGACCCTCTTCGAGACCGGCAAGAATGCTATCGAGGGGCCAGTGAAGCGATAACCCGCGGTGCACCGGGCCATTTGGAATGCGGTGGACGACCTCGATTGACGGCTTTCCATCTATCCAGCGAAGCAAAGAGACACGGCAGCTTTCAGCGCCTAGATCGATGGCAATTCGTGCAGGTTCTTGCATGGATGCAGAATTATCTCCGTTCAAATTCAACGCAAAAAAGCCTCGACCAGACCGCCATCGACCGGAATCAGATGTCCCGTGGTGCAACGTGCGCGCGGACTGGCCAGGAATAGAATCGCCTCGGCGCAGTCGGCCGGGTCGATGGCCTGGCCGGTGAGCGTCCGCTGGGCATAGAAGTCCGCCAGCAGATTGCGCAGTTCATCGTCTGACAGCAGGTCATCAAAGAGGATATCGTACTTAGCGAGCGATGCGCGGACGCGGTCGCCGGGGAACATGGTCGAGCCCTTGACAACCGTTGCGGGGCTGATGCCGTTGACGCGCACGCGGGGCGCAAGGGAGACGGCGAGTTCGCGAATCAGGTGCGACAGCGCGGCCTTGCTCACGTCGTAGGCCTCGCTGCCGCGCTTGGGAACAACCGCGTTGGCAGAACTGGTGAGGACGATGGAGGCGTCGAGATCTTGCTCGGCAAAGAGCTTGGCAGCTTCGTCGGCGAGCAGGTAGTTGGCGGTGACGTTCACTTCGAGCGTGGCGGGCCAAAGGGCATCCGGAATTACGTCTTCGGGTGAGGACGGGAACAGCGCCGCGGTGTTGATGAGAATGTCGACGCCGCCAAAGGCCGCGACCGTGGCCCTCAAGGCGCTGGCGATGGCCTCGCGGCTGCGAATGTCGACGGGGGCGGTGGCGATAAACTCCTTGGCCGTGACGGACTGCAACTCGGCGGCGACACTGGCCGCTGCGGCCACATCGCGGTCAGCTACCACGACATGGGCTCCGCGAGCTGCCGCTAGCAGAGCGGCCTCGCGCCCAATTCCGCTGCCGCCGCCCACAATTAACGCAATCCGTCGGCTGAGTTCCTTCTCAGGAGGCTGGCGGCGGATTTTAGCCTCTTCCATCGCCCAATATTCGATGCGGAAAGCCTCGATCGCGGGCAAGGCGACGTAATTGCTGAAGACCTTGAAGCTCTCTGGTGCCATCCCCTCGCCGCACTGGGGCAGCGTGCCTGTTACCTCGCCATCGGACAGCAAGGTCGCGCCCTCCATCACGTGAATTGCGTTGGTATAGAACTCGCCCGTGATGCGCGCTTCGGTCTTGTTCTTTCCAAAGCTGAACATGCCGAGGCCGGGAATCAAGACGACAGTAGGGCTTGCGTCACGCAACGCAGGCGAGCCGGATGTAGCGAAGGAGTGGTAGTAGTCGCGGTACTGCTGGCGGTATTCGTCCAGAGAAGCGGCGATCTGGTTCTTGAGCGCGGCGAGGCCGGCGACAGGGTCGGGTTGCGGCTTCCACGGTACAAAGAGCGGGCGGATTTTGGTGCGGATGAAATGATCGGGACAACTTGTGCCGAGAAAAGCCAGGTCTTTGGCGTGGGCAGAGTTGACGAACTGAAGCACGTCCGGGGCGTCGGTGAAGCTGGCGATCCAACGGTTCTGAGTGCTTACGCGGCCGCGCAGGTAAGGCACGATCTGAATAGCCAACTCATCGCGGTCTGGGCACGCGGACACCACTTGCCCGCCAAACCGGGATTCGCCCTTGGCGATGCCATGCCGGGCGATGAACTGTCCAATCTGGTCAATCACTGCCAAAGTGTTCAAGTAGCACTCGCGCTGGGTCTGGCCCCAGGTGAAGAGGCCATGGCCGCCGAGAACGATGCCGTCGCAGCCTGGATTCTCGCGGACTGCCTTTCGCATCATCAAGCCCAGCTCGAAGCCGGGCCGCTGCCAGGGCAGCCAAACGAGTGCGTGGCCAAACTCGCGATTGAACTCGTCCATCTTGGCCTTGCCGTTGGCGGAGGCGGCCAGCGCGATGCCCCAATCGGGGTGAAGATGGTCGACATGGGGAAAGGGAAGAAAACCGTGCAGCGGCGTATCGATTGAGGCCGCCACAGGATTGCCGCGAAAGGCGCAAAGAGGGTAAAGGCCGACCATGTCGTCCTCGGTATCCACCCCCTTGTAGCTGCGTTCGAGAGCCAGCAGTTTCTCCTGATAGAGGGTTGCGAAACCAGTTCGCTTGATGCTGCCCAGGTCGCCGCCTGAGCCCTTGACCCATAGAACTTCGACGGTTTCGCCCGTAAGCGGGTCGATTTCAGCGATCTTCGAGCTGGTGTTGCCGCCGGCGAAGTTGGTAATGCGCAGGTCTGAGCCGAGCAGGTTGGAGCGATAACGCAGAAGATCTGCCTCGTCGAGAGAGGCAGCAAGGCTGAGATTCCAGCGGTCTTCAAGGAGCTTGAGCTTTGGGGAAGCGGAAGTTGCCAGTGTCATAGATACCACTTTACGGGGAATTGCCGATGCGTAGTGAAGATAACATATCCAACAGCAATAGGCAATATCTTTCATATGCGAAACACAACCTTATGAGAGGCTGGCGAATGCAATGCCCTACTGGAATATTGGCGGGGTATTGAAGGTCTAGCGGTATAATTCCGCCCAATCGTCCTTATGGAATTCTTTCTCATCGTAATCTTGGGCATCGTTGTATTTGTGGTCTGGCGGAACAGCCAGAACACAACGGACCAGCTTCGCACTGAGGTTGAGAGCCTACAACGCGATATCGGTTTCTTGCGTGGGCAGCTGGCCGCGCTGGTGAAACCGCCGGCCGCCAAACCTGCCAGTGCGCCAGTTCCTCCTCTGAAGGAAACGCAGGCAAAGCAGCCTGACATAGCACCGCCGCCCATTGCGCGGCCCGAACCGGCCCCGCCAGAGACGCAACCGGTAGCCGCAATGCACACTCAGCCACCGCCGATTGCCGCACTCAAGCCCGCCGTGCAAGCTCCCGCGTCCACTTCTCCTGTGACGGCACAAGCGCCTCCGTCACCTTCGCCGCCTCAACCGGCGAAGCCGCCGCTCCCAAGCCCAGTAATGCCAAAGCCTCCAGCCGAAGCGCCGAAGCCTGCCGAGTCCGATTCAAAACCGGATACGCGCGGCGGATCCTTTTCGCTGGAAGAGCGGCTGGGCGCCAACTGGCTGAACAAGCTGGGCATTGCCATCCTTGTCATTGGGCTGGCCTTTTTCCTGGCCAAAAAACTCCAGACCTGGGGACCGGGCGGCAAGGTACTCTGCGGCTACTGCGTGGGCCTTGCGCTGCTGGCCGGCGGCGTGTGGCTGGAGCGTAAGCCAACCTATCGCCTCTTTGCCCGTGGCGGCATCGGAGGCGGCTGGGCGCTGACCTTCTTCACCACCTATGCCATGTACCACGTGTCTGCCGCAAAACTGCTGCAGTCGCTAGTCCTTGATCTGGTGCTGATGCTGATCGTGGCCGCCGGAATGGTGGCGCACTCGCTGCGCTACCGCTCGCAGACCGTAACAGGATTGGCGTTTCTCCTTGGCTTTGTCACCTTGCTGACTAGCCACCTGGAGGCGGAAAGCGGGACTGTAATCTTCAGCCTGACCGCCAGCGTCGTGCTGGCCATGGCGCTGGTTGTGGTTACTACGTTGCGCCATTGGGCGTGGCTGGAACTGACTGGCCTGATTGCCGTCTACGTAAGCCACCTGGTGTGGCTGATGCGGGTGCTGCCTGAGAACCACGCGGCCTTTGCAGAGTTCTGGCCCTCGACGGTACTCATTCTGCTCTACTGGCTCATCTTCCGGCTGGCTTATGTGCTGCGAACACCTCGCGACCAAAACGAAGAGAACATATCCAGCCTTTCGGCGGTCTTCAATTCGATCGGCGTGCTGGGGCTTCTCAAGTATCAGTCTGCTCATCCGGAGTGGGCCTTCTGGGCGCTGCTGGCGCTGGGCGCAGCGGAGATGGCTCTGGCCTTCCGCCTGCGGTCCCGGTGGCGCCAGGCCTTTGTGGTGCTTTCGACCATCGCCACTGTGTTGCTGATCTCCGCCGTCCCCTTCAAGTTTCACGGTGTCAGTTGGCCGGTGCTGTGGCTGGTGCAGGCGCAAATATTGGCCATCTGCGGGCTGCGCTTGGGTGAGCCTGTCTTTCGCAGGCTCGGCTTGCTGGCCGGAGTGGTCACCGGCGGCGTACTGGCCTTTCACGATGTCGTGCCGCTTTTGCTCTTCCGGCTTGACTATCCCGACCCCAGCCGCCACGCATCCCTGACAGCGGCCCTGGCGCTCGCCGCGGCTCTCTACTGGATTCATGCCGAGGTTTATCCACGCCATTGGCCCCAAATCGCAGAGGGCGGCCTGGAAGCATTCGCGCTGCGGATCATCAGTTGGCTGGGCGCAACTGCTGCCTCTGCGGCGCTTTGGGTGGCGCTGCCCGACCTTTGGGTTCCGGTTGGCTGGCTTGTACTTGTTCTTGTGCTGGGATTTGCTGCTCACCGGTTTAGCGCCGCCCGGCTAGCGCTCGAAGCCGATCTTCTGGCCCTGGTCTCAGCTGCCGTGCTGATCTTCCATCATGTTGGGCCGCTGGCCCTGTTCCGGCTGGACAATCCCGATCCCAGCCACCACCCTGCCGAAACTGTGGTCCTCGCCCTGGCAGCGCTGGCCTATTGGATCCGCTCCGAAGTCTACCCCCGCGTCCTGCCCCGGCTCGGCTCTACACCCTCGTCCGGTGTTGACCTGAGCGCATGGCTGGCCTTTGCACGGCCCGTTCTCAGCTGGCTGGGCGTTGTCACAGCCGCTGCGGCCCTATGGGTAGCCCTGCCTGATCTCTGGGTTCCTGTTGGTTGGCTCACGCTTGGCCTCCTGCTGGCTCTCGCCGCGCAACTTTTCCGTTCTGCCCCAGGAGCACTCGAAGCCGATGCCCTGGCGCTGCTGTCGGCCGCCGTACTGATCTTCCATCACGTAGCGCCACTCGCCCTGTTCCGGCTTGAAAACCCCGATCCCAGCCACCACCCTGCCGAAACGGCGATCCTTGCCCTCGCGGCGCTGGCCTATTGGATCCGCTCCGAGATCTATCCCCGCGTCCTGCCCCCGCTAGCTCCCACTACCCCGTCCGAATTCGATCTCGTCGCGTGGCAGAACTTCGCACTGCCCGCCACCAGTTGGCTAGGTGTCGCCACGGCAGCTGCGGCTCTGTGGGTAGTGCTGCCCGCGTCTTGGGTAGTAGTCGGTTGGCTGGCTCTGGTCGTGGTGCTGGGTCTTGCGGCAGATTGGGTGAAGGCGCAGACCCTCGCCCTGCAAGTCGATTTGCTGGCGGTGGCTTCTCTACCTGGACTCTTTTTATGGGACGCTTGGACGCAAGGATGGTGGGATCACCAGGCGCCGCTGATCGCCAGCGTAGCTCTGCTCTATGCTGGAATGCGCCGCAAGACGGTTCTCGCCGGTTCGCGCAACTATGTGGCTCCTGCATACTCCTGGGCTGCAACGCTGCTCCTGGCGTTTGCGGCCGCCGATATCTCTTCGGTCACTGCACTCACGCCAGTTTGGACGCTGCTCGGCATGGCCGTCTTTGAGATTGGCAGACTGAGCCGGAAAAACTTTTTGCGCTGGCAAGGATTCTTCCTAGTAGTTCTCGCGTTCGCGCGCTATCTAGCCGTCGATCTGCTAGATACCATGGGCTATTCCCTGCAAATGCGGCAGCCCGCGCTGTTTGTGGACGGAGTCAGCCTGACCAACTCCTTGCTTCTGGAGGTCATGATCCTCTCCGCAGCAGGCTATTGGCTCCTCGAACGCACACGCAATCGCGAGCGCTGCACCCGAGCGGAACACATCGTCGGACTAACCTTTGACAGCCTCGGCACGCTCTCAATCGTGCTTTGGTTTGCCTACCGTTTCCCGTCCACCTGGGTTCCCGTACCCGGCGGCGAGGTCTGGGTCACGTCGATCTGGGCAGGAATGGCGACGGTGCTGCTGGCACTGGCCTGGCTCCTGCGGCGCAGAGCCTTTCTGGTTCAGGCCATGGCTTTGGTTATGGCCGTGGTGGCGCGCGGGCTCTTTCTGGACCTGCCTGCCGACAGCCCTGCGAACTTTTGGCATGGCGCCTTGTTTCATCTCGGTGTGACAGCGATGATCCTGATGGCCGCGCTGCCGTTTGCCTTTTTGCTGCGGAGGAACGACCGTTTTGCTGACCCGACGATCACGCTGCCTCCTGACCTTGAATCGCTATTCCGCCGCCCTGAGCAGTGGTTTTTCTTCGCCGCCTTTGCGCTGGAAGTGATTGCTCTCGCGTTCAAGCTTAGCTCCGGCCACATCACCATCGCGTGGAGCCTTCTCGGCCTTGGGGTCTTTCTCTTCGCGCTGATCGTGGGCGAGCGCAGCTTTCGGCTGGCGGGGCTGGGCTTGCTGCTGGTCAGCGTGGCAAAGATTCTCTTGATGGACGTGTGGCAGCTTTCACCCTCGGACCGTTGGGTAACGTTCATTGTGTTAGGACCGACGCTGATTGCCGTCTCCTTCCTCTACACACGCTTTGGAGCCGTGATTCGCAAGTTTCTATAAGACTCACGCTTTGTTCGATCCGGTGAGTTCGTTTGTCAATACCCCCGGCAGAGCCGGGGGCTTGATTGTGTGAGCCGCTCAAAGCGGCTTGAGCGGGGTCGCTAACGCGGCCCCGACGTTGTTGGGGCCACCTTTCGGTGGCTACTTCCACATCT
>Ga0181516_10001180_pt1 | contig 20559 bp, 21 predicted proteins | sample PEATcosm2014_Bin_25_FD_121104 | JGI IMG/M metagenome (GOLD analysis project Ga0181516, IMG submission 121104) | Peatland microbial communities from MTU Mesocosm Facility, Houghton, MI, USA - PEATcosm2014_Bin01_10_metaG | ecosystem: Environmental > Terrestrial > Soil > Wetlands > Peat | place... | reverse complement strand
GAGGAAAGCCTTGCGACGATAACGGGACAAACCGCGCAACGGATCGCGGATTATCTTTACTCACTTATTTGAATGGCGGAAAAGACCGTAAACTTCTTCGAGCTTTCCCACTTCTCCCCGAAGCAGCAGGAGGCTTTGTACGCCACGGAGCAATATAAGTTCACCCTCTACGGCGGTTCGATGGGCGCGGGAAAAAGCTACTGGCTCCGCTGGTCGTGCATTTACTGGCTCCTGAAACTGGCGGCGGAGACGAAGCAGCCGGGCATACGCGCGGCTTTATTCTGCGAGGACTACGGCGCCCTGAACGACCGGCATATCTCCAAGGTCAAGACGGAGTTCCCGGCGGCGCTCGGAAGCTATAACGAACAGCGGCACGAGTTCCAGCTGAATCCCCACTTCGGCGGCGGCATCTTGGCTTTCCGCAACCTCGACGACCCTTCCAAATATCTTTCATCCGAGTTCGCCGTCATCGCCGTCGATGAGGTCATCAAAAACTCGAAAGACACTTTCAACATCCTCCGTACCCGTCTCCGTTGGATGGGTGTCCGGCGTCCCGTCTGGCTGGGGGCGACGAACCCGGGAGAAGGATGGGTCAAGCAATACTGGATAGACCGCGCCTTCTCCCCTTCCGAGCAGGAGCCGAAAGAGTTTTTCTACGTCGCCGCCCTGCCGAAAGACAATCCCTATCTTCCGAAAGAGTACTTCGCTTCTTTGGAATCCCTGCCGGAAGCGGAAAGGAAAGCGTATCTCGAAGGCGACTGGTCTGCTTTCGAAAGGAACCTCGATGACGACGGCTACCAACCCCTGCTCTCATCTTCCGAGATCAAGAACGCTTACATGGAATCTCCGATGCATGTCGGGTACTCTTCCCTCGCCATCGACCCTGCGGGCGGCGGCGATAACTCCGCCATCGTCCTGTGTTCGAACTTCTGCGCGCAGATCATGTTCAATCAGAAGACGAACGACGTGATGACCCTCGTGCCGCAGGTGGTCGGCATCTCGCAGTCCTACGAAAATCTCCGCATCATCTACGTCGATCAGACGGGCATCGGCAAAGGTCTCCTCGACCGCCTGAAAGAGATCTTCAAGAACCATCCGACCATCAAAGTCAAAGGCGTCTCTTTCGGCGGCATGACCTCCGACAAGAAGATGTTCACGAACCTGAAGGACGAGATGTACTGGAACTTCCGTAATTGGATACTGCGGGGCGGCAAGCTCGTGCGGGACGACGGCTGGGTGAGCGAACTCTCCTCCATCCGCTTCAAAGAAGCTTCCGCTTCCATCCACATCCAGAGCAAAGACGAGATGCGCCGTCGCGGTTTCAAGAGCCCGAACTGCGTCGATGCGGCGGTGATGACCATGCTCGCGCCGAACTTCGAGAAAAGGGAGCTCGCCGCCGCACATCCTTGGTCAGACCGCATTGACAGGAACTGGAAAGGGCTCTAAAATCATTACAATGACACCCGAAGAGCGGATGATACAATATACGAAGTTGATACTGGCGGTGACGTATGGTTCTCTCATTCTTTTTTTCCTGTATGTAATTTCTCTTAAATGAAACACTGCTCGCGGCATCGCGTCTTCGGTGACTGCCATCTCTGCCTGATCCATGTCGGCGGACGGGACAAAGAAGGCCGTTTGATAACGCAGGTCTCGCAGGAAGGATGGTACAAATGCGCCGACGGTTCGATACGCGACCCGCAGGGCTATGAGTGGTTTGGCAACGACGGCATCACGGGCGAAGTGGAGGGGCAGAAAATAGAGAGGGATTCCATCGTGGGCAGCACTATCGTTGTCCGCGATTTTAAGTTCGCCACGAACCCTTTGCTCAAGTGCGACCCGAAAGACTTCTTCGCCCACTGGAAACCGACGATAGAAGCGACGATGGTGGAGACGGGATGGGAATACGACGAGGAGACGAGGAAAAATCCCGCCGTGACGATGGGACAGACGGAGGACGGCTTCATTCATATCCACGTCAGGATGCGCCGGAAGAACTGGAAGAACCGCGAGAACATCTACGCGGGCGCACGTCAGGGACAGCAGGCTTCCGTCGGAAGCAAAGCGCTTGCAAAAGCAGGAGCGAAAGATGTCCATATCTACGGCGCGGTCGAGACCGAGAGGGTCGCCGCCGATATCCTCTCCCATAAGAAAAAATAAATATGGTATAATAAAAAGATGAAGACACAAAAAGTTGGTGATCAACCGAGCATGGCGGGTTGGATTCCTCCGTATGGGACGAAACAATCCATGCCGAAGACGACGCCGAAAAAAATGACGCCGAAAAAGAAAACGGTTCCCACGAAGAAGACGCCGAAGAAAAAGACGATGCCGCAAGCTCCGAAGATGACGCCGAAGAACATCGCCCGCGCGGCGAATAAAATGTTCGGATAAATAAAATAAAGATGGCAGAAGAAGAGAACAAGCCGATACGCAGTAATCTCTTGAACCGCGTGATGACCGAATACAATGAAGGTCAGGATTATTTGCGTTCCAAAAAATTGAAGCAGGTTCAACAGCTTATCCTGTACAACAACCTGATGAGGGACGACCAGAGCATCTCCTCCTCGATGCTTCCTTCTTTCTTCAACCGCGTCTTTTCGAATTTATACTCCGACGTCCTGCAGACGACTTTCATGCCGACGGAGGACTCCGACTACAAAAAGACGGAGACTTTGAACAAGCTCTACCAATCCGATTACAAGGAGATGGAGATGTGGATTTTGAACTACGACTGGACATGGGACGCCTGTTTTTTCGGAGCGGGATATATCGAGACCTTGCGTTTCGACAAGGTGCATAAAGTGATGAAGCCGGAAGTGGTCAATCCCCTGTACCTCGTGCACGACCCTTTCTTCTCCGACGTGAGGAAGTGGCGCTACTATTCGAAGTGGAAGACCTTCTCGCGCTTCGAACTTCTGAGGATGAAGAAAGCTTTGTCTCCTGGTTTCGACATCACCCGCATCTCTGCGGGTCTCGAAGCGGAATTATGGGATTATAAGAATCGGAGGGATGCCGCTCGCATGGGCGTGAATGTCGCCGACTCTTCCAATTCGACGAACGACATCTATCAGATTTTGGAACATATGACGGTATCCGCGCCGGGCGATGTGGACTCCGACGGGAAAATGATACCCGAAGGGAAAAGGATCATGGTCTGGACGGACAAGATGTTCTCGCAGGAGATGCTCGTCGAAAGGCTCGGCAAATATATTTCCGACGACCAGTCGTGGCCCATCGTCAAGAAACAGATATTCCGCGAGCCTCATTCTTCGCTCGAGATATCCGTCCCCGACCTCATCGAAGACAAGCACCGTGCGCGGAACGTCTTATTGAACCTCGCTTTCCTTGCGGCGAAAGACGATGCGAATCCCATTTACGTTTACAATCCCGAACATGTCACGGACGTGACGCAGTTATATTCCCGCCAGATTTTGCAGCATATCTCCGTTGATGACTTGGACAACGCCGTGAAGCCTTTGCAGACCCATGCGGCGATGAGCACCTCGCTCAACGCTTTCATGTCCCTTGTCTCTTCGGAAGCATCCGATGTCATCGGTACGGCGATAGTCCAGCCGACGATACAGAAAGGAAAAAAGTCGGCAACGGAAGCGGCGATGATGCAACAGGTCGCCGACCAGACCTCTTCTTTGCAGGCGAAGGTCATCTCCATCGCGGAAAAAGAATTTTGCTCGCATTGGTATCTCCAGCTCATCAACCCGAAGAATATGCGGGCGACGGATATGAAGATCATCACCTTGACCTCCGTGAACGGGATAACGCAGGAGAGCGTCAAGCTCGATGATTTCAAAACGAAGTACCCGCCGAAAGCGGAGATCATCTCCAAGAAGGAAGCGGAGTACAAAGAACTGGTCGTGCGCCGCGACCTGATGCAGAACTATCCCATCATCACGAAGAATCTCGACCCCCGTTCTTTGGACAAGTTCAACAAATACGTTTACTTCCCGAAGTTCGGGATGCAGGCTTCTACGATAGACCTTATCGTTCCTTCGAGCGTCGGACAGATAAAAGCCCGTATGGAGAACGAACTCTTGGAGAAGAACAAGTTCACGCCCGTTTCCCCGCAGGACGACGACGAAGACCATTTGTACGAGCACGCGATGGCGAAGAATACGCCCGCGAAGTGGGCGCACTATTTCATCCATCAGCGTCATCTCGCCATCAAGCAGAAGCAGAAGGAAGACCAGGAAGCGAAAGAACAATCCTCCGGCGGCGGGCAAGGCGCGAATCCTCCTTCGCCTCAACCGCAGGGTGGTGCGGGTCAGACGAAGAACAACAAAATTCCCATTCAAGCCGATAAGCAGAACCCGGAGAAGACCGCAGTCCCTTTGGCAAAAGAAGCGCAAAATGACACCCAGCGCAAAGGTCGTATCTTGGCTTAAACGATAAATATGTTATGCTGAAAAAAACATGACCAAAACAAATTCATTTGAGTTAGCGAACGTTTCGACGGCAGGTTCCGCTTCGGCGACGTGGCAACTTTCCACGCTCGTGCCGATGGCTCAGGAAGCAAAGCCGAATTACAAAGAGACCGTAGTGGTCTGCCATCTCTCCGCCTTGTCGGGGACATCTCCCACGATGCAGTTCGATGTTTACGAGCTCTTTGATAACGCGTGGATTCATGTGGGAACCACGGGTTCCATGAGTTCGCCGGATGACCGCGTCATCGACTCTGGCGGAGGTATGACCTCTTCGGGCGCCACCTTCTCTTCCGGTTCGAATACGGGAACGCTCCGTCTTCTTGGAAAAGGTTCCGATCTAAAGGTCGTAGGTTCGACCACGGGAACCATCGGCACGATAGCCTTCACGGTTGCCCTTGCGTTGTATGATGCATAAAGAAAATCATGCCGACGACGAAAGCGGGCGCGAAAGTAAAAAAGAAATTAGAGTCAGAGTACGGGCAGAAGAAAGGAGATTCCGTGTACTTCGCCCTTCAAGTGAAGGGGAAAGGAGGAAAAGGGAAGAAGAAGTGGGAGGGTGCGGGCGGCACGGGCAAGCTGGCGAAGGCGAAGAAGACGTATGCCAGTCGCCATAAGAAAGTTGCTCGGGCGGCAAGCAAAGTGATGCAGGGATAAAGAGAACATCGTCGGAACGATGTGGTCGAAAAATAAATCAAAAAACAACAATAAAATGCTTAGGCAAAATTATCCGGATACGGTATTCACGTTGAGCGAGACGACGGGTGTTTCGGGTTCGCAGATTTTCACGCTCGGTCTGTACGATTTCAATACGCTTCTGGCGAAGTTCTATGTCCCGACATTCGTGGCGGGCTCTTCTCCGACTCTCGATGTGTATCTGCAGACGCAAGACCCTTCTTCGGGGACGTTCCGTGACCTCGTGCATTTCGCGCAGGTTACGGGGACAGTGACGGAAACGCTGGCATACTTCGCGAGCATCGGCAAGCCGACGGGCTACACGGGTTCGGTTCCGACGGGCGCTTTGGCAGCCGGTACTTCGAGCACCTTGCCCCTTATGAGCCGTGGTATGCGTGTCGTGTACACCTACGGCGGGACGAACATTGTCGGTTCTCCAACGGCTACTTTGACGTTGAGTGCGATCGACCAGTCATCTTTGGGAAATTAAAGATATAACTTAAAAAAGATATGGACATAGGAACTGACGTCCAAAGGAAATTCGATAATGACGATGCTTCGCGCAATAAAGAGGCTCGTCGGGAGATGGAGAGGGCGCTGATGACGGTGGAGGCAGACCTCACGGAAGCGGTACGCCTATGCGACGCTCTGAAGGAACTCGAGGACTTCCACGCATGGGTGACATTCAGGAATATCATTTTATCGCCTTCGCTTACGAAAGTAAGGAAAGAGATAGAAGACCTGAACCGCGAGCTTGGCAAGAAAGATGTCAAGCCCGAGGAAAAGCAGAAGATATCCGCCCAGCTCATCTACGACAACTCTTTCTACGAGATACTGCTCCTGATGTCGGACTTCGAACATATCAGGAAAGACAATCAGAACAAGCAGAAACTGCTTCAAAGTCGAATAAAGGAATTAAATAAACAGCTTGAAAAAAATGCCAAAGGATAAAAACAAGGAAGGCGAAAATACGGAGGTTGCGGTGGCGGTGGCGGAGGCGAAACCTCTTTCCATCGAAGCCTCCATCGAGGAAGGTGTCATCCATTCGAGGGTGTATCCGCAGATACGGGTCGGCGTGTGCGAGTTCCACGGCACTCCTTATGGGGTTGTGGACAAGAACACGCTGAAAGGGAAATGTATGCATATCTGCAAGAACGATCCCCTCTGTCCCCATTCCAAGACGGGTTGCCCGTGGGAGGAAGGATATACGGGAAAAGAACAGCCCCGTCCCGTGTGGGACATCATCGACGGTGAACAGGTTCAGGTAGGAATCGAGAAGTATTGCCGCCACGAACACAATTACAAAGGTTTGACGATGCGTTGTACCTACTGCCCGAAAGACGCGAACATGCGCGGTACGGTCTTCGGCAGGACGTTGTATGTGTTCGGCAGTCCCGATGACGACAGCAAGCTCATCGTATGCTGCTCGGACTATCGGTGCATCACGAAACATCAGCAACGCTTTACGCGCAGGGTGGTATAAAAATTAAAGGTCAATAAAAAAGTCAAACACTATTATGCCAGACGAAACAACCCTCAGGAAACCGGGTGAAGGAGCTCCGCAAGATACGGGCAAGGAGACGACTGTTGCAGCCCCAAAGGTCGAAAACAAGACAGACGATTCGGCGAAAAAGATAGCCGAACTGGAAAGCCAGCGTTTGAAAGACAAAGCCGATGCGGATGCGAAGATCGCGGCGCTTGAGTTCGAGAACGGATTCAACAATGCCGCGAACAAGTATCCTCATGCGGCGGAGTACAAAGACCGCATCCAAGAACTTGTCAAAGGTGGCAAGACCGTGGATGAGGCGACGGTACTTGTTCTTCACGGCGAAGGGAAACTACAGACCCGACAGGACATCGAAACGGCGACAACCCGCGAGATGAACATGGGAGGTTCTGCGGACTTCCAACCGCCACGCGGTCAGAAGAGGCCGGAGGAGATGTCCCAAGAGGAACTCCGTACCGCCCTTATCGCGGAGGAACAGAAAGGTAATTTCAAACTGGTCGAAGGTTAGGCGTTCTTATACCCGGATTGTCTTTTGTAGAAAATGGCAACAGGACTCACTACCACTACACAGTGGTCAGCACAACTCCTCATCAACTACGTCACGTCAATCGTGCGTCACTTGGAGCCTGAATTGCAGTTCGCCAAGCTCGGCGTGAAGAAAGACGTACCGAAGGGTTTCGCTACGCTTGCTTTTCCGCAGTCTTCGCAGATCGGAACTTCCAGCGTCTCCCAGATCACGGAAGGTCAGGATCCCTCGGCGTACCAGTGGGCATCGGCGGCTTTCACTTCCGGTGTCACGCAGTACGGTATCGTCGTACAGGTGACGGACATTCTTGTGCGTAACTCGGCCATCGAGGTTGTCGATAACTGCGCGCTTGAAGTCAAGTTGGCTTTGGGACGTCAGCTCGATAACTCCTTGCAGACGACGGTCAATGGTTCTTCGAACGGCGTGATCTATGCGGGCGGCAAGACGTCACGGGCTTCCTTGACGGCTTCCGACCTCATGGACATCACGGCGTACACGAAGGCTATCCGTAATCTCTCGGGCGTGAACGGCAACGGTCTCAAATCGTTCGTCGGCGGATGGTACGCGGTCATCTGGCATCCGAATCAGGAGTTCGACGTTATGTCGAACACCGGTGCGGGTGGCTGGCTTGACACGGGTCGGTACACTTCGGTCAATGACCTTCTTGAAGGCAAGATGGGCGATTACCGTGGTGGCCGCTCCATGCGCTCCCCGAACGTGCAGACGTTCAGCTCGACGGTCACGGTCTATCCCGCGACGTTCGTCGGCCATGAGTCGTTCGGTTGGGGCTTCTTCCAGCCGATAACTCCTTACATCGTTTCGACCCCTGACTCCAACAATCCGCTCAACCTCTATACGAGCATCGGCGGCAAGTTCGGACTCGGCTCGACCCGGTTCGAGGATACTTCGACCTCATACCGCATCGCACGCGTGGAATCAGCCGTCTCCGCGTAGGTTTAACCTGCCCCCTCTTGTGAAGGGGGCGGTCATAAACCCATGCAATTATTATCTGTCATCCAAGCGGCGCGGACATATCTTCAGACCGATTCGAACGGCCTGCTTGACGCTGATGCGATAGTCCTTGCGAACGAGGCTCTCCTTGCTTCAACGAGCGATATGATACTGCGCGGCATCAACGCCGCTCAGGTCATCGAGGCGTATATGAACGCCACCGACCAAGTGGGCATCTATTCGTGGCCTGACGGCGTTTCCTCCTCGTGGGTTCCCGTAACGGGTTCCACGCCGACGGCGGAGATGTGGATGCTGAAGACCCTGAACGTCAATTATCAGGACACCACGGAGAACAACTATATCGAAGCCAATCTTATTGACGTCGGTAATCTGCCGAACGGTCAGGGATACATGTGGCTTCGCAACAACTCCGTCACGCGCAATCCGCAGTTCGACAATCGCGGCGCGACTTTCGAGATATTCCCCGCGCCGAACAATTCCGTGGACGGGCAGAATTTGACGAAGTTCTTCTACATGATGTACTTCGCCGCGCCGACGCTTTACGCTTCCGACTCCAGCAACGTGCTGTATCCTTTCAACCTCAACGTGAACGTCTTAGCTTCCCGCATGGCATGGATACAATCTTCAAGGAGCAACGAGGAATCACAGCTTCGCGCGAAAGAGTATCAGGCGATCAACGCTTCCGAGTCGGGAAAGCTCGAGCAGATACTCAAAAGGGGAAACCAAAAGTCGCCTTCTCCCCAAGGGATCCAAACGACGGGGTATGAATTTTAATGGCAGCTACAAAAGTTCTCACGAAAGTAATCGACAATTTTACGGGCGCCCTCACGGCTGATCTCATAGGAGATATGAACTCGGGTCTCCAGCCTATCTCCGCCGCCCCTTTCGGACGGCTGCCTTTTGCGAATCCGCTTCAAACCAAAGGACTCGCTTTTATCGAGGCGACATACAATATGACGGGGAGCCTTCCGACGGCGACCATCGTACCTACATTCAAAGCGCAATTTCCTGTTTCCAAATCGAGCACTTCAGGAGCGAATGTCGTAGGCTTCGATACTTCGGGAGCTGCTTATGTCATTCAGGCATCTGACCTTACGAATGTTACGCCAGACATAGATCAGGTCTCGAAGCTCGTCGGGCTGAACGGGCAGGATACTATCGTCGGTGGCGGCGGCATTTTCTTCGATGCGAACACCCCTGCGGGTCTCGGGACGATAATCGTGGGCACGGACGCACAGCAGTCTTCGACCGCCAAGACCTGCGCTTATTATCTCTCGGGAACCGGTTCGAGCACCGCCGTGGCTTTAATGCAGAGCGGCAGTGCTTTCCAACCCGTTACTTTCGGTTCTGCTGTCTTTACCATAGCCGCGCCTCGTCCGATGTTGAAAGCGGGAAACGGTTCCCTGTATATTGGAAACGGAAGGAATATCGTCTCCCTCAATTCCAGTTATTCCGCCGTGAATCAGCCATTGAACACGACGGACAACTACGGCGATTTGAACCCTTCGCTTCCGCAAGACCAAGATATAAAAGACATGAAGACGTCTTCCGACGGACGCTATATCATACTTGCTTCATCAAACGTACCTACTTCGATAAATGACATTCAGCCAGCCATCTATCAGCCTATCATGGGAGTTCTGGGATATTGGAATCAGACCGATGCCGCTTTATCCACGCTCCAGTATTTTCCCGGCATGAACATAACCGCTATCGCCGTGACGCAGACAGCTTCCGTGATGTTCGCAAAAGACCTCGACGGCGTGGGCATCTTTGACCTTTTGGGGAACGAGCTTGCGCGTTTCGAAGACACGGGGAATTCGCTCTATCCTCCCATGCCCCACTCCGTTGATGTTGTCGGAAAATACGTCTTTTTCCTTGTCTCCGGGAAAACCACGGTATCGGTATGTTGTTTCGACGTGACCACGAACAAGTTGTATGTCCTTGCGATCGAGACTGGACTGACCGCAGGTTTTATCGTCGGCGGTCTCTCCGTTCCTACCACGCATAATAATGTTTTATCCTCAAGTGCTTCGAAAGAGATAACCCGTTCCAAGCTTTATTATTTCATCAAGAACGACTCGGGGCCGAACTTTCTTTCCCGCGTCATCCATCTGCAATACTATTCCGGGAACATTCAGGGGAATTACGCGACGCAGGTTCAGGAGTTCGGTCATAAGATGCGTCCCGTCGAGGCGCGCGTCTACATGCCTCCGATGACGGGAACCACCAGCTTCACGCTCCAACTTTATGACGCAGGATTGAACAGTCTCATCTCGAAGACATATTCATATGCCGCAGGTTCCGACCCGACGCTGGCGCAGGGTTCTTTGAACATGGTTCGCTTCGGTCTCTCGATGAAAGCGGTCTCCGGCTTCGGCTTCATGCTTGCCCCTTCTTCATCGCTTCCGTTCTATCCGGAGAAAGTTGAGATAGATTACTTGGAACAGGATAACCCGGGAACCAATTAAATGTTCACGCCCGACCAAAAAAGCGAGATACAGACGATAGTCCGCCAGCTTCTTTCGAGCGGCATCGTGGACAAGAAGGTTTCCGATATTCCTACGGATTATTTTGATGTCGCCATAAAAGGATATGTGGACAACGCAGGAGCGGCCGCAAGCGGCATCGGTTCCGGCACCACGACGGTTCAGGCCACTTTTACGCCGACCAAAGTTCCCATCGTCACCAAGTCTTTCGCAAACGGCATTACGTTCGATTCGGGGAATGGCAGGTTCAAAATATCCAGTGCGGGACAGTATCTTCTTATCGGGTTTGCCTATTTCTCGAATCCCTCGACTGCTGACGTCTCCTATCAGAGCATGGTCTACCAGAACGGGTCGAAGGTATGCGCTTCCTATTCCGCGCCCCATGCGACGGGCGTCGTGGTAGCGGTTCCCGCAGTCATCATAGTGAATTGCGCCGTCGGAGATTACATCGAGCTCTACGCCCAGACCGGATCGAGCTCGACGCAGCCCGTTTCCGGTTCGTTGAGCTATCTTTCCATAGCAAAAGTATAATGTTATAATTTATATACATGGCGAACATTTTTCAAAAACTTCTAGGTGGTGCGGAGACCGTCGCGAAAGACGTAGAAGCGATTCCGGGTGATATTGTGAGCGCTGATAAGCAGGCACTTTCTTCCGTAGCCCATGCGGTTATCCCTTCTTCGACGACGCAGATAACTCCAGCACCTAACACCCAAGCAGCGGCTACGGCGGCTCATGCCGCTTCCGCGAAGAAGTACGGCCCCGTACCGAACGCCCCTTTGGTGAACACGGCGCAGACGCAGACTACTCCACAGGCGAATACTCCTGCTACCTCGACTCCGGTAGTGAATACGGGAAGCGAAAGTTCGGGACAATCTTCCGTTCCCCCTCCCGGAGCTTCCGCCGCCGAAGTCGCCTCTTTCTATGCGGCGCACCCGTTCTATTTCCAGCCGGGAGAAAGCGTCGCGGCTTATACCGCGCGGGTGACGGGACTCGGCGGCGCGGCTCCCGCAACAACTTCGACGGGCGCTTTGGATACCGGCTTCATGTCGGAGAGCGACCAGCAGTCCGTCGCCGACAGCATGAACGACGGCATGTCTTCGGAAGACGTGAACTCGGGCGGTTCCGCTTTGCAATCTTTCAACGATTCCGTCACCTCATCGAATACGGACGGCGGCGCGATGGGTGCGGCGGAGACGCAGCTTTCGAACATAATGAATGACTTTAGCACTCCTCCTCCTTCATTGCTAAAGGCGTACAATGACCTGATGGCGTCTTCGGGACTGAATGATGACCAGCTAAAATTATTGAACCTCGATACGATAATGAACGGAACGGAGGACGACATCCGTTCGGAGCTTACGAGGAACGGAGGCTTCGCCACGGAGTCGCAGATCTCTGCTTTAACTTCGGCGCGGAACGTACAACTGCAGAAACAGGCAAGCAATCTGACGAACATCATGCAGGTGACGCAGGCTGCGGTGAACGAGCAGATGACGCTTATGGGACAGGATCAAACGAACGCACAGAACGCTTTGGACGAGAAGTATTCTTTGACGAACACCGCTTTGGGAATTATCGCGAAGATACAGGCCGCCGACGCGACGACGCAGGAGAAGATAATGACGCAGACGACGAGCCAGCTTTCGACGATGCTCAAATACGGCGCTACCTTGTCTCCTACGCAGATATCCTATTATTCATCTGTGCTCGGCATTGACCCGCAGACTTTGACGAGCGTGAATGAGAGCGCTTCTTCCCGTTACAACCTGACGACGCAGCTCGACAACGCGAACCTGATGGTGAAGCAGATGACCCTTTCGGGCGGCGGCTTGACCCTGTCGCAATCCCTCCGCCTTTCCACGAACGGAGTCACGAAAGGGGCACAGCAGATAATTGCTTCCGGTTACGCTCAAGGTTCGAGCACCGCAGACATAACGGCGGCTTTGGAAAAGCAGTATCCCGGTCAGGGTTCTACTTTGCTTGCTTCTTTTAACGATGTCATCGGCACGAAGAACATGACAGGTTCCAATATCGACCCGACAACGCAGGCGGAACTTACCGCAGATATCCAGACGGGAAATTATAGTCTCTCTCAATTAGAGGCGGCTTATCCGGACGTTGATCCGGCGTATATCTCATCTCAGATAGCCGCACAATAAAAAAAATGGCAACTACCGTAGTAGGTCGCTTACAATCGGGAAGTGCGCCGACAACTCCTTCGGCGGCTCCTTTGGCTACGCCCAAAGTTCCCGTTGCGGGACGTCTGCAATCAGGGAAAACCACTCCGACCACGAATGTCGCTCCGAAGAACGGTATTCTTTCGGGTCTCGGTCAGGTTGCGAATACCGTGGCGCAGGACTCTTGGGGCGGCATCAAGAACGCTTGGTCTGCCGTAACCTACTGGACTTCCCGCCCGGAGAAAGCAGTCGAGACCACGATTGCGAAAGCGATGGGCGTCCCCGAAGCGAGCAATCTGAACCCTCTGAAAGTGCTTGCGGGCATGACGCCCGGCAGTTCCGACGTCTCGGGGCAGGATATTTTCAACCAGTTGGCGAAGGATTGGGGGAAAGACCCGAACTCATGGGAGACCCGCGTCGGCGCGGGCGTGGGAGGTTTCGCTTTGGACGTCGCCACCGACCCTTTGATGTATGTTTCGGGTGATGGTCTTTTCAATCGGGTGGGCGAGATGTTCGACGAGACGGGGAAAAGCCTCGGCGTCATCTCGAACGAGGGGATGAAAGCCATAAAAGACATGGGCGAAGCGGCGGACATGGGACGTGACGTGACGAAGTACCTTCCCGACGTGATGGAACAGTTCAAAGACGCGGTCAAAGCACGTTATCTGAACGGCGAAGATTCTCTGATAACCGAACGTGGTTTGAAGTTCGCGGGAAAGACCATCTTATCGGGCGACTCCATCGACAAGACAATTTCCGCCGTCCGTGATTCTGCCATCGCGGATTGGGTGCGCGACTCGACGCCCTACAAAGTAGTCCAAGCAACCTTCAACCCGAAGGTCTTGAACGGCGTGGAGATGGACGGTGACTATTACCGCTCCAAGATGCAGACCTTCGCCAAGAACTCCTATGCGAAAGTGAATGGCTGGCTTGCTTCGATAAAGTTCTTCGACGGGGACTCTGCGGTGCATATGACGGCCCAAGACGCTTCCGACTTTTTCCGTTTGGCGAACGATACCACAGCGGAATTGGGTGTCTCGCAGGAAGGCTTGAAGGGTCTCGGAGCCGATGGAATCGCAAAGATAATCAAAGAAGTTCAGCCGGAAGTGTCCGAGAATGTGGCGAAACAGCTTGCTCATTATGTGGACGAATGGCGTCCGATGATGGAAGGCATCAAAAGCGAGACTGGCTTGTCCGACGAGTCCATGCTCAAGGACTACATCAGGAACGTCGGATACAACTCGGAAGAGAAAGTCTACACGCAGTCCCGTCCCATGAAGAAGCTCATCGCCGCCTTCCAGAAGGGACGGGTGAGCGACGAGGATTTCGTGCGGGGCATGATGAAGGCGGCGGGACAGGACGCCGACGCGATAGACCAAGCCATTTATAATCTGAAAAATCCCCTCTTTGAAACAGGGCGGGATGCTTTGCATGACGTCGCCATGAAAGCCCGGTATGCCTACGGCTTATCTGATGACCCCTATCTCTCTTTGGCTACGGAACATGCGGAGACGATGGCTCGCAAGAATCTTTTTGACCATATCAACTACGCCATCTCCGAGTTCGGCAAAGCGATAGACCCGAGCGAGATGAAACAGTACAAGGAGGCGGGTTACGGCATCTACACGCCGAGCTCTTTCTTCACGAGCAAAAACGCTTCCGAGATGTACGCCTTCGAGAACAAGGCGATAGCCGACGACCTGAACCAGATTTTCACGAAAACGCCCGACTCTGGCGTGATGAAAAGCTTGAAAGGTGTTTCCGGACGCCTTGTCAATCTCTACTTCTTTAATCCTTTGACCGCCATCTACCACGTCACGCACAACGTGATGATGAATATGTGGCTTGCGGGCGGTATGAACGCTTTCGACACCGTCACGCAGGGCGTGGAGGACGCACGGGACGGCGGAGCGATCATCGACAGGATGCAACAGGCGGGGGCGCTTCGCCCTTTGTTCAATGACGGGCGTTCCATGCAGGAATTGGGGACGGACATGATGCAACCCCAAACGAAAGGCATCATGGGTTCGGTGCTCGGCGGAAATTACGGCGATGCGATGCGTAAGCTGGGCGACGCTTTGAACCCTTTCGGGAACACGAACGTCGGGAACAAGCTGTTCCAAGGTTCGGATGAAGCGATACGCGCTTCCATCTTCCGTACCGCCTTGAACAAAGGTGCGACGGACTCGGAGGCGGCGGATTATGTAAATCACATCGCGGGGAACTGGCAGAATGTCTCGGCGACGGAGAAAAGTTTTTTCCAAGCCCTCTACCCCTATTATTCTTGGTTCAAGACGAACCTTGACCTGCAGTTCGGTTCTTGGCTCACCAACCCCCAGCGCCAACTCCTGCCCATCAAGGTCTGGAACTCGTTGAACGAAGCCCTTGCAGGCGTTCCTTTGTGGCAGAATGACCAAGGTGCGGCGTGGAAGATAGCGACGGGACAGAAGAACCAGAAGGGTGAGATGGTATATGTCACACCTGCGGCTTCCACGAATCTTGTTCCCGAACTTATCCAAGAAGGCGCACAGGGTCTTTTGAACAAATTGGGTTCGGGGCCGATACCTGAAGCTGGTTCTATTCTTGCGACGGGGAAAGACGTCTATTCTAACCTCTATGGCATCACTTCCCCTTATGCGGATTCCGGCGCTCCTTTTACTTCACGTCTTTTGAACCTTTTCCAGACGGAGGTTCAGCCGCAGGGTACGGACGTGGTAGGGAATACCATAGCAAAAGGCGTTCCCACGGAACTTATCAAAACCTTGACAGGATGGGACACCACGCATCCGATGTGGGAGAACATCGTCCAGACCTTCCTGCAATCCTATACCGCGCCCGTAGAACAGACGTGGATACAGAACTATTACCAGAAAAGCGCCTACCAAAAATATCTGACCGACCTCAAAAAATACCAGAAGAAGCAGGCAAGCGAATAAAATGTTATAATAAAAACATGAACACCGAAGAAAAAGCAACCGCGTATCTTTTGACCATCGTGCAACCTTTGACCCGATATCCCGAGCAGATCGAGATACGTCATCATATGGATAGTGCGGGACGCGGCATCGTCTTGAACGTCATCGCAGAGAGGGATGACCTGCGTTTGCTCATCGGCAAGACGGGACTGATGGCGCGGTGCATCAGGAATATCATGCGTGGCTGGTGCGAACTGAACAACGCCCGAGTGCTCATCCATGTAGGAAACCCCATATCCAACGAACACCATGAAGAATAAAATAAAGAATTTGGCTTTAATTACTTTTAGCGGTGAAGGATGTTCCATCGCCAAAAGGTTCAAAGACAACACCGAAGGCGAGGTCATCGTCGGCATCATCGAAGACCAAGCGGATATCTACACTCCGGACGAGATAAAGAAGATGAAAGAGGAGGGGAAAGACCCCTCCGACGAGGGCGAGAAGGGCGAGACGAAGAAGCTCCGCATGTCGAACTATTCCGGCGTCATTGACGTATATTCCGCCGATAGCGTCGTCGATTATCTGAAGAAAAGGGACGACAAGGACTCATGGTTCGTCTTCTGCGATATGAACACCTGTTTCAAATACGCAGAGAAGCTTTCTGCTTTTATGCCGCACGGCAATTTCCCGACGCTCGAACATCGCATCTTGGAGTCGGACAGGGAAAAAGCAAAAGAGTTCATCGCCCAGAACTATCCCGATGTGGCAAAAGAGAAAGTGTGGGAATGCAAGACCGTGGACGAGGGTATCAAGCTCGTGCAGGACTCGGACGACATGCTGGTTCTCAAAGGGAACAATCCTGAAGCGCCGACCATCGTGCCCCCGGGCGAGGATATCGAGACCTGCAAAGAACTTTTGATAAATGCGCTTGAAGAGAACAAAGACCTCTATAATGCGGGCGGCATGATCTTCGAAGTGAAGCTGGAGGACGCCATCGAGCTCACGCCAGAACGCATCTACTATGACGGCGAAGAGGTCTTCACTTCTTTGGATATCGAGACGAAAAGGAAATACGCTGGTGATGTCGGTTCGGAGTTGGTCGGTTGCGGAACGGACATGGTCTTGCTGACAGAGATGGACGACAAGATAAATACCATCGCTTTTCCTCCCATCGTGGACGAGATGGCGAAAAAAGCGAAAGGGATGTTCGTATGGGATCTGTCCGTCTTGATCTCGAAAGCATCGGGGAAGATATATCCCGGCGAGTTCTGCGCGAACCGCGTGGGCTACGACGATTTCACCTCTCAGATGGAAGGAGTGAACCCCGTGGATTATTTCAATGATATCGTCAATTTCCGCAACCCGATAAGGAACAAGAAAATGTCCTGTTCTGTCCGCATCTTCAACGATGAGTCGGAGAAAGAAGGCATCAAGATGATGATCCCGGAGGACATCGCCGAGCACTGCTGGCCTATGGACGCCAAAATGGTCAAAGGAGAGTGGGTTACGGCGGGCTACGACCCCTCTGCTTGCGTCATAACGGGGCATGGTAACGACTTCCTTTCGGCGGTGGAGGCTACCTACGCCTCCGTGGATAAGTTCGCTCTGGCGACGAAAAGGTGGGGTTATCGCTGTAAAGGAGATTTCCTCGATGACTCCTATGGGACATCCCTTGCGGTGCGTTACAACTACGCCGTCGAGAAAGGTTTCATCACGGGGTACGATCTGTATGCGGGCGACGGCGATACCGACGGGAAAATAAAGAACATGCGTGACGGATACGAGAAGAAAATGAAAGACCTGTCCGACAAACATGCGGGAGACCTCCGTTCTTTGCGTGATGAGATAAAAGAAATACTCAAAGATGCTTGATACCGAGAAGAAAAAAAAGCTCCGCAAGCTGCTCATCGAGCTTGACCCGCAGGAGGGTTATAGCGAACTGGTGAACGACGTGGAGAAAAGTTCTTCCTCCATCGAAGAGATGAAGAAACTTTTCGACGCCCATAAAAAAGAGTGGCGGAAAGCCATGAAAGAAGCGATGGATGAACAGTCCCGCCAGCATGAGATCCGCATGGCGGAGTTCGACCGCAAGAGTTCCGCCGCCGTGCAACGCTTGTCGTCCGTCGTGGATGAGAAATCGGAGAAGCACTCGAAAGAGCTGGCGAAAGTGAAAGAAGAGAATACACAGATAATCTCGAAGCTCCGTGACGAGATACGCATTTCCTATTCCAAGATGGGGGGCGCTTCCATGCCCGTCCTTCTCCAGCAAGAGGACGCTGTTTTCGTGCCGGACGGCGTGACCACGACCTACTATTTCTATAATAAGCCCGTCTATATCGTCGTAGGAGGGGCACAACTTGTGGCGGGGGACGGATATTCCACGCCCGTTCCGCAGACGGACGGCTGGGAGGTTACTTTTGTGAACCCTCCGGCGGCGGCAACGACCTATTCGAGCGCGCAGACGCCCCATTCATTCCATTATTAAAAATAATAAAATGCTTAAAAAATTCCTCATCTCTTTCGGCGTTCTCTCGCTCTTGACCCTCGGCTTTGCTTTCGGAGCGCAAGCCTCTTCACCGTGTCTCACGGGTTCGGGGGGCGGAACGGGAATCTGTATGAATGTTCCTACTTCAAGTATAGGATATAACCTCTATCTTTCCACGACGACCACGAACGGCGCTCCCGTTTATGGTTTTCAAGCGAACGGAACGGGCGGCGGCTCCTCCACCCTCGTCTACGCGGGCAACGGCATCCTCGTGAACGCCTCCGGCACGAACGGCTATGTCGTCATAAACAACGGCGTGACGAGCACGGCGAACCTCGTGGGGCTTACGCCCATCTCGATATCGCCGACGGGCACGATACTCTTCACGAATCCGGGATACGTCACCTCTTCCACGGGCCTTACTTACTTCTTCCCCGCGACCTCGACCATTTTCCTTTCCACCTCCACGGGACTCACTACGGCGAACTTCGCCACTACCTCAATCTCCCAGTGGAATAACGACTCGCACTACGTCACCTCGACTTCCGGCGGCTCCCTCTCCACCTCCTCCGCCCCTTCGGCCTTCTACTTCCCCTACTGGGCGAACGCGACGGGGGGGCTTTCGGGAACCTCGACGCTTTTCTACTCCTCCTCCACCGGCAACGTCGGCATCGGGACGACGAATCCGGGGGCGATTTTGGATGTTGAATCTGCTGAGCCTAATATTTATCTTAAGGCTACAACTGCCACGAACCCTGCTTGGTACACTGTCGCAAATGGCACAGCCTTGGATTTATTTGGTGCAGAGTCATCGGTGGGCGGGTCTATATTACCTGGTTCTCAGCCTTACGACGCATTTATGTTTGGGCAAGGTTCGGTGGGAGGTTTAAGTTTAGGAACTCATAATGTGGTCAGGATGAGGATAGATATAAACGGCAACGTCGGCATCGGGACGACGAGTCCGAGTTCCACCTTGACCGTAAATGGCTCATTCGCAACGGGGAATATAAATATCTCAACTTCTACGACTCTGACCGCTACATCTTCTCTTGTTTTTTGGATAGCGACTTCAAGCGCAGGGACAGTTACTCTTCCTACTATCGCCTCGGTAGCGGGCGGGACGTGCGTTACAGTAACCGATGCGGGCGGCAACGCGGGGACGAACGCAATCACGGTGGCGGGGCAAGGGAGCAATACTATCAATGGATTAGCCACCACAACGATCGCTACAAATGCCATGTCGCTAAGTTTCTGTAGCAATAAATCTTCATGGTATATCCAATAAACTAACCAATAAACCCATGCTCAACATCCCCTCGACAATCAACGACGAAGTAGTCTTGAATTACGCTATCCAGCAAGGTTATCAATCCCAGATAATCGTCACCCCAGCCACGCAAGGCTCGCAGGAAACCCTGTCTTACGACTCAAAAGGAAATCCGATAGACGTTCCTGCCGTCTTGCCGACTCCCGCCGTGATGGGCGACAACCCTGTTTCGCCCGAGGATTTTGTGACCGACTTCCTTACTAACGAAATGATAGCTTCATATAAGACAGCGCAGATCTCGGCGGCGGTAGCCCAAGCGGTTCAGGACGCTACGGAACAGGCGACGCAAACAGTCGAAGCGTCGATCAGCGAAGCAAAAAACAACATGGCGCAAAAAGCGCAGATAAAGGCATGAACAGGAAACTTCTCATATTGCTGGGGGCGGTGACAGCAGGAATACTCACGGCTGGCTCCTTGAGCTATGCCAGTTATATCGGTTCGCTTGGTGCAGGGATAGTGACATCAAGTTCTACTGCGAATAGCTATTCCGCGCAGAACGTCAACTGCTCGTCGGGACAGTATCTCACCTATGCCTCGTCCACGAACACGCTCTCATGTTCAACTCCGGCGACGGGAGCGGCGGGTGGCGTGGCGACGACTACTCCATTTACTGCGGGATACCTTCCTTTCGCTTCTAGTTCTCTCGCACTCACGAACTCCACGATTTACGAATCAACCTCCACGAATGATATAAACATCGCCACCACGACCGATTTGGGTTATGCCCTCGGCGTGAATGGGAGTATTGACGCTACGGGCGGGATTTATATGAATGGGGTCATCGTTTCTACGATAACTTCTACTTCGTCTCTCACGGGTGTTACTTCGGGTGGTTCTCCCTACACGACGGCTCTTGGTGTCGGTGCGGCAGCAACGACGACTGGGATATCTAATACGTTTATTGGCTATCAGGCGGGAAATGAAGACACCACCGGCAACTACAACACCGCGAACGGCTATGAATCCCTCTACTCCAACACCACAGGATTCTACAACACAGCGAATGGAGTTAATTCTCTCTACTCCAACACCACAGGATACCAG
>Ga0181516_10001177_pt1 | contig 20573 bp, 20 predicted proteins | sample PEATcosm2014_Bin_25_FD_121104 | JGI IMG/M metagenome (GOLD analysis project Ga0181516, IMG submission 121104) | Peatland microbial communities from MTU Mesocosm Facility, Houghton, MI, USA - PEATcosm2014_Bin01_10_metaG | ecosystem: Environmental > Terrestrial > Soil > Wetlands > Peat | place... | reverse complement strand
ACCGAATCCGCCGGCACCGATTTTTCACTCCAGGTGCTGACCGACCAGTTCGAGCGCGGCGTCGAGCTGCTCGCGGAAAATGAAATCTCCCCGGCCCTGCCCGAGGACGATTTCAAAACCATCCAGCCCCAGCTCACTGCCAAGGTCGCCGGTGAAATCAAAAGCCCCGACCACCTGGCCGACCGCGCCCTTCACGCCGCGCTCTTTCCCGCCGCCGACCCCACCCGGCGCGAAACCACGCCCGACACCGTCAAGTCCCTAACCATCCAGGACGTTCGGAATTATCATGACACCGCGTTCCGCCCCGATCTCACCACCATCGTGGTCATTGGCAACGTGGCACCTGAAAAAGCGCAGGCCGTCATCGCAGAATACTTCGGCGGCTGGCAGGCCGCCGGTGCCAAGCCCAACACCCTTTTCCCGCCCGCGCCGGACAACACCAACTCCACCACCCACGTCCCGGACGACAGCCGCGTCCAGAACAAGGTCACGCTCGCCCAAACCCTCCAGCTCACCCGCACGAATGACGATTATTACGCCCTGCAACTGGGCAACCACGTTCTCGGGGGCGCCTTCTACGCCTCCCGCTTGTATCGCGACCTTCGCGAAAAAAGCGGACTGGTTTATTTCGTAAGCTCCTCGTTCACCGTCGGCGAGACGCGCGGAGTTTACCAGGTTCAATACGCCTGCGATCCGCCGAACGTCTCCAAGGCCCGCGCCATCATCGTCAACGACCTGCGAACGATGCGCGCCAAAAAAGTGAGCGGCCATGAATTGCGCCAGGCCCAGGTCCTGCTCCTGCGCGGCATCCCCCTCTCTGAGTCCAGCTTCGACAGCGTCGCCAACGGCTGGCTTTCCCGCTCCCTCCTCGGGCTGCCCCTCGACGAACAAATCCAGGCCGCAAAACGCTACGTCAAGCTCACCGCCGCCGACGTCCGCAACGCCTACGCCCGGTGGCTGCGGCCCGATGACCTCATCGAAGTCACCCAGGGCCCGGTGCCGCAGTAGTGGTTCGCGCCGTATTTCGTTTGGAGTTCACGCTTTAGCGTGCACGCCAATTCATTTGATCTCTAATAGTTTCCCGTCGGCGACGGTGAATGTGGATTGGTATTGAAGCGATGGGCAACACATTGCGTCGCCGTCCGCGTATTTCTTGCCATTTACGATGACCTTCCTATCCTCAACCTCCATGTCTTCCGCCTCCTTTTCTCCCTTCCCGCCTAAATCAATGAGCATAACTGTTCGCGGGGACGAACTCAAACAGCAGAACAACTCTCGATGCCAATAATTCCCATGTTCAAATGTTGTTATCAGAACCGTGTCTTCGATCCCGTCGCCGTCCAAATCGCCTTGCCTGTAGGTCCTGAATTGAGCCATCTCCCAGTCCTTGGTCTGATTAATAATTTCCCGGATTTTCTCTTCGATACGTAGCGTCGGAATTGCACGCGCGTCCGCTTCGTCCTGGGAGACGGAGAGGCCCTCGTGGGCAGCGCAGCCTGCTAGCGACAGTGCCATCAAGACGCAATAGCGGTATTTATGATCAGAGGTCATGGATATGCTGCTGCCTTCTTACCCCTGATTCACCGGCAGCACAAATGTGAACACCGCGCCCCGGCCCGGTTCGTTGCGCGCGGAAATGCGACCGTGATGGTCCTCCACAATTTTTTTGCAGATTGAAAGTCCCAGGCCGGTACCGTGCGCCTTGCCAAACGTCGCGAACGCGTCAAACAGTTTGTCGGCGATTTCCGGCGCAACCCCCGGGCCCGAATCTTCAATCTCCGTTGTCACCTCGCCGTCGGCCAGGCTGAACCGCAGCGTGATTTTCCCGCCGCCCGGCATGGCGTCCGTGGCGTTGTGGATCAAATTGTAATACACGCGGCGCAACCGCTTCGGATCCAGCAGCAGTTTCACCGGCGGCGGCGGATTCTCCAGCCGGATGCTCGCGGACTTCAACTCGATTTCCGGCCGGATCTCGTCCAACAGTTGCTGCACAAACATTTCGTAATCCGTCGGCGCCGCCACAAACACGTCGCGCGAACCCTGCGTGAATTCCATGATCTCGTTCACCAGCTCGCTGATCCGGTCCACCTGCCGGCCGATGCGCGTCTTGGCCAGCTGCCGCGACTCCACGGTGCTCTTCTCCGTCGCCGCCATCTCGGCGGTGATGCCGATGATGTTGAGCGGGTTCTTCAAGTCATGCACGATGGACCGCGCAAACCGCCCGACCACCGCCAGCCGTTCTGTTTGCAGCACTTCCTGGATGTATTGATGGTTGAACTCGCGCAACCGGCTGCTGATCTCCCGCAGCAGTCCCATCGCCAGCGCCGGCGAACCCTCCACCAGCTTCAGCATCTCGTCCCGCGCGATAAAATAAACCGTCGCCGCCTGCGCCGCCACCGCGTTGGCCGACCGCGGTTTGTTGTCGAGCACCGCCATTTCGCCGAACACTTCGCCGGGATTGATCCGCGAAAACACGTGCCGCACGTTCGGCCCCACCAACCCGGAGATTTGCACGAGCCCTTCCTTCAGCACATAGACGCCGTCGCCCGTGTCGCCCTCCTTGAAAATCTCCTCGTTCGCCGGATATTCCCGCTCCCGCGCCGCCTGTCGCAGCGCCTTTATTTCATCCGGTTTGAGCCCGCTGAAAAGGGGACAAGCTTCAAGCGTAACCATGCGCAAATTTTAAGCGAAATTTCCCCAGCGTAAAGCTCCGATGCGCCAGGGCGCGAACGCCAAACCTGAAATCGCACGCAACGTGAACGGAAACATCAGCGCTTCGGCAGCAGATCGGTGAAGTGGCTGCCGTGGTATATTTGCCAGACGATCTCGCAGCCGTAGGCCAGCGCCAGCACCAGCAGCCCGATTCCCGAGCCGCGTTCCATCCGCAGCAGCGTCTTCGGGCTGAACTTCGCGTGCCCAAGCGACGCGGCGTAGGCCAGGCCGATGAACCACAGGCCCGTCCCGGTCGTTACTCCCAGCACGCACGCGATCTTGCTCGCCACCGTCGGCTGCACCCAGCCGTGGGAAACAAACGTCGTCCCGAAGAACACCCATGACGCCGGCACGCCCAGGTTCCCCAGCACCCGCACAAACCCGGTCATGAAGGCCGAGCGCGGGTGGAATTTTCCCTCGATGCGCTCGCCGATCTTTGAAGGCGCGCGGTCCGGTTTGGTGGTCAGAAACCACAGGCCCAGCCCGAGCATGAACACAAAGCTCGCGAGTTCCATCGCCGCCTTCACGTATCCCTGGCTGAGAAAACTCGCGAACCCGGTGAAGGCAATCGAACAATAAGTCAGCTCCATCGTCAACGCGCCGGCCGAGATCAGCGCCGCATGCCGGAAACCGCGTTGAGCCCCCTCGTTCATGATTGTCAGGTTCACCGGCCCCACCGGGATCGAAAGCAGCAGGCCGCTGATGAACCCCGTCAGGGCCGAAACCACTATGGGCGGCACTTCAGGCATCGGTTGTCATCACACCGTCGTGGAATCATTCTCGTCCTCGTCCTCCTCCTCGATCTCCCTTCGCATCTGGTGCGAAATGCGCGGACGGATGAACCCGTAAAGCAGGTAGGCGGTGAAAAACACCGGCAGCACAAATACCAGTATGTTCTGCTGCAACACCAGCACGGCCCCGACCAGCAAAATTCCGATCAACGTCTTCGTGAAAGTCCGTGTCGCCTTCAAATCCAGCGTCTTGAACGTCGGATATTTCACGTTGCTCACCATCATCCAGGACAGGAACAGCAGCAGCGCCGGCAGGATGAACTTCAGGTAGCTCTTGTAAAATGACTTCTCCTGCAGCCAGATCATCAGCAATGTGAGCGACGCCACCAGTCCCGCCGCCGACGGAATCGGAAACCCCAGGAATTCCTTCCCGCCGCCCGTCCCGCTCATGCTCGCCAGGCAATTGAAACGCGCCAGCCGGAACGCGCCGCAAATCAGATAGATGGAGGCGATGAACCAGCCGATTTCCGGGTGGCTCTCCGATATGTCCTTCAGCACCACCCGGTGCACCAGAAACGCCGGCGCCACGCCAAACGAAATCAGGTCCGCCAGCGAATCGAACTCCCGCCCAAACGGACTTTCCCGCCCGCCCATCCGCGCCACCCGCCCGTCGAACAAATCAAATATGCAGGCGAGCAGGATGAACGCCAGCGCCCAGTAAATCCGCGTGAAATCGCCCGCCTCCAGATCCGCCCGGTCCGTGTCCACAATCTTGGTCAACGCCACAAAGCCGCAAAACAGGTTCGCCGCCGTCAGCAGGTTCGGCAGGAAATAAATCTTCAGTTCCGGTGGATCCGCTTCCGGACCGTGCGTTGGCGGTTGCGGTTGCATAAATCTCGCCTATTTTAGCGTGGCCATGACCGTTTCCCCGCCCACCACCCGGTCGCCCGGCTTGATTTTGAGCGTCGCCGACAGCGGGAGATAAAGGTCCGTTCGCGAACCGAATTGAATCAGGCTGATGCGCTCGCCGCGGGCCGGTTCGTCGCCTTCCTTCACGAACGGCACAATCCGCCGCGCCAACACGCCCGCAATCAGCCGCAGCCCGATTTTTACGCCGTCCTCCTTGGCCGCAATGCCCAGCAGCACGTTTTCATTGTGCTCGGCCGATTCCGTCTTCAACGCGCTCAGAAACTGGCCGGTGGAATATTTGTAAAAGGCCACCTTGCCGCCCACCGGCGCGTTTTGCACATGCACGTCAATCACCGATAGAAAAATCGAAATCCTCTGGCACGGCCCTCCCATGAACAGCGGTTCGGTGACCTGGTCAACGATATCCACCTTTCCGTGCGCCGGTGAAACGACCAGCCCCGGCCCCGACGGCACCTTCGCCTCCGGATCGCGAAAGAAGTAAAACGTGAATCCCGCAAACACCACCCAGAAGCCCACCAGCACCAAGGAAATTTCCCAAATCACCCGGCCCAGCTCCACCGCCAAAATTCCCGCCACGAAAATCACCATCAACCCGGTCAGCGTCCAAAAGACCAGCTTCAATGCCGCCAGCCGGGCCTTCCCCGAATGTTTCATCCCTTCATCCTATTGGCTGCCGCCCAAAGTTCAAAGTTCAAAGTTCGCCACTCCGCGGAAGCCTTGCCTTTGAATCTTGAACTTTCCCGCGGATGCCCCTACCGTCCCGGCGTTCGTATAAATTGAACCTTGAATCTTAAACACCGCACGAAGCCCATGAGCGTACTGATTGTCGGCACCACCGCCCTTGACTCCATCAAAACCCCCAAGGCCGGAAATCCGCGCCTGCTCGGGGGCTCCGCCAGCCATGCGGCGGTCGCGGCCAGTTTTTTTGCGCCGGTCAAACTCGTCGGCGTCGTGGGCCAGGATTTCCCCCAGCGGTACCTCGAGCTTTACCGCCGGCACGGCATTGACCTTGCGGGTCTGGAAATCGCCCCCGGCAAGACCTTTCATTGGTCCTGCGAGTACGAAGTCAACATGAACAACCGCCGCACGCTCGCGACCGAGCTGGGCGTCATCGAAAATTACCAGCCGCAGCTCCCCGGCTCCTACCGCGATGCGCCTTTTGTCCTGCTCGCCAATCTCGCGCCTTCCGTCCAGGCCCGGGCACTCGACCAGATGCGCCGCCCGCGGTTCGTCGTCGCCGACACCATGGACCTCTGGCTCAACATCGCGCTGCCCGACCTGTTGAAACTGCTCCGGCGCGTCGACGGTTTTGTCCTCAACGACAGCGAGGCGCGCATGCTCACGAAGGACGACAATGTCATCTCTGCGCTCGATAAAATCCACCGGCTCGGCCCGAAATACGTCATCATCAAGAAGGGCGAGCATGGCGCGATCCTTTCCACGCGCGGCGGCGGCTTGTTCCTTTCGCCCGCGTATCCCTTGCATCGCGTCGTGGACCCCACCGGCGCCGGCGATTCTTTTGTCGGCGGCATGATGGGTTATCTCGCGTCCGCGCCCGGGCCGATTGACCGCAATCTGCGCCGCGCGATGCTGTACGGGAGCGTGGTGGCGTCGTTTTGCTGCGAAGGCTTCGGCCTCAAATTCACCACCCGCATCACCCGCGCCGCCATCGAAAAGCGCTTCAAGGAACTGGCGAAACTGACGAAGATTTAGCTGGGTTTTTCCTGTGAAAATCCAAGCCTGCCGGCCAGCGCTTTGCTGACGCTCTTCATCTCCATTTCGGTTAAAGCGCCAAGTCTTCTTTCGAGCTTGACGCTGGAGACGGTTTGAACCTGCTGCAAGTGAAACGCACCCGGTTTCAAGAATGGTTTTGGTATGGACAGCTCCCAAGGATTCCCGCGCAACGAAGTCGTGTGCAGAAGAACGGTGATCACGTCGAGTTCGTTGTCCGCTGGCTCGCCGGTGAGCAGCAAAGCCGGCCGGACTTTGGCGGCAAGCCCGAAATCAACCATCCAGACCTCACCGCGGTTCATGCCGGGCGTCCTGTTCCTCCAAGCGGTCGAGCATTACTGCGCCCTCCAAGGCTGCTTGATTGCATAGCGCAATGTCTTCGTCCCGGTTGGCAAGGTCGAGGAGCCTTTGACGCACTGCCCGGCGCTCGAGGTCACTCAATTTTGGCAATTCGTTGATGATTTCGGCCGCGCTCACACACACAACCTAGCAAAAGGCCCGCTATTCCGCAATTCAATTATCAGATCTGAAAATCAACCTTGCTGTTTCCGCGCTCGCCTTTGTTGAGGATCTTCACTTTGACATCCTCCTGCAAGACCAGCGAATGCGGCGGCACGCTTTGCATGATGAATACATTCGCCCCGATGGTGCTGCCCTCGCCGATGACCGTCTCGCCGCCCACAATCGTGGCGTTCGCGTAAATTGTCACGTGGTCCTCGAGGTCCGGATGCCGTTTCTGCCCGTGCAATTGCTGGCCGCTCGCCAGCGAACGCGCCACCAGCCCCACGCCCTGGTAAAGCTTGACGTAATTCCCGAGTTTCGACGTCTCCCCAATCACCGTGCCTGTGCCGTGGTCGATGAAAAAATGCGAACCAATCTCCGCCCCGGGATGCAAATCAATGCCCGTGCGCCCGTGCGCCCATTCCGTCATGATGCGCGGAATCAGCGGCACCTTTTTTTTGTACAACTCATGCGCCAGCCGTTGCACCGCGATGCTCTCCACGAACGGATAGGCCACGATGATTTCATCCTTGCTCAGCGCCGCCGGGTCGCCGTTGTAGGCCGCCTCCGTGTCCGTTTGCAGCAGTTCGCGGATGTGCGGCAGCCGGCCCAGGAATTCAAGCGTCAGCGCGTGCGCCGCCCCGCGCAGCTCCTTTTTGTTCAATCCGTCCGGCGGCCGGTACTCCAGGCTCTTGTAAATTTCATCCTCCAGATGCTCCAGCACCGAATCCATCAGCGTGGCTGTCTCCGCCTTGAGTTCGGATGAATGAATCAGCTTCTCGTCAAAAAAGCCGGGGAACAGCAGGCGCAGCAGGTCCACCGTGATCAAATTGATGGTGCGCTTGGACGGCAGGTTTTTGCCGTCCAGATGGTTGATCCCGCCCGACCGCGCGTAGGAGGCGATCAACTGCTCCGTCAATTGTGTCACCGTGATTTGCACCCCGTCATTATCCCGCAGCCGGCCCGGAAACGCAAGCTAACCCACCGCCCGCAAGACCGCCTCCACCACGCGCTCCACGCCGAGGCCTTTCATGCACCGAAAATCAATCGGGCATTCGCGCAAGTAACACGGCGAACACGGCGCATTCGCGCGCAGCAACTGATGCCGCGCGTCGCCGGGCAGTCCCGGGCCCGTCAGTTCCGGCGATGTGCTGCCGAACAGCGCCACGACTGGCGTCCCCAGCGCCGCCGCCACGTGCATCGGCCCGGAATCGTTTGTCAACAGCGCCCGGCATGACTTCAGCCCCGCGCAAAGTTCGCCCAAACTTGTCCTGCCCGCGAGGTTGATGACCGGCGGGTCTTCGCCCGTCGTTCCACGTTTGATGCCCTCGACAATTCGCGCCGCCGCGTCGCGTTCGCTCTCGAGTCCGAACACCAGCCAGCGGCATTTGAGGCGCCCCTGGATTTGCCGGGCGGCTTCAATGAAACGCTCCTCCGGCCAGCGCTTCGCCGGGCCGTATTCCGCCCCGGCATTCAACCCAATCCAGGCGGCGGATTCCGTGGATCCACCCCTCAAACCGAACTTGGCGGCGAATTCTGAAACTGCCTTGTCCGCAACGGCGAGGCGCGGCCGCAGCGGGCCGGGTCTCGCTCCCAACGCGGCGGTCAGGTGCAAATACTGGTGAATATGATGCGCATCGGCGGGTTGAGCCGCGGGCGTCACGGAAGCGTTTTCCCGGGTTAGCCGGTTGATTTCGGAAGGCGAACGCTTGCGCATCGTGACCGCGCCGGGGCGGATGCCAACCGCTTGCGTCAACAGCCAGCTGCGCCACGGGCCGGCGTATCCCACCCGTTGGGGCACGCCCGCCAGCCGGAGTTCCAGCGCCGAACGCGGCGAATTTGGCAGCACCAATCCCAGGTCAAAATTTCCCGCGTGCAGCCGCCGTCCTACGCTCCACACGCTCTCGCCGGCCTCAAATGTTTCCACCGCGTCGAGCGCCGGGTGTTGCCGCCAGATTTCCGCCAGCTTTGCCGGCGTCAGCAGCGTGATGTGCGCGCCCGGTTTCGCTTCACGCAACCGTTGCAACGCGGGCGTGGTCATCACGGCGTCGCCCAGCCAGTTGACGCCCCGTACGACGATGCGTCGTGGTTCCGGGGCGATCATCAGGCGCTCCTCTCCGGCGGCCCGGCTTCTTCGCCGATTCCCGGCGCGGTGGCTTCCAACATGGACGTGTCTGACGACCCGTTGGACTTGCGCGGTTTCCACCGTTTGTGGACCCAGAACCAGTTGGCGGGATCCCGGCGCACCGCCACCTCGAAGGCGCGGTTCACATCCAGCATGATGGCTTCCACCGTGCGCGGCTGGCCGTTTTCGTGCGTGGGAATTTCATCCCCGACTTCAATGCGCCAATGGCCCACCCTGGTGCGGAAACAAATCGCCGTGTGCAGCGGCAGGTTGAACCGCAGCGCAAACACCGCCGGAGCTTTCGTCGTCGAACACTCATGGCCCAGAAACGGCAATCTCACGCCATGGTCGCCGGAATGCTGGTCGGATAGCAGGCCCAGCAGCAAAAGCTGGTTGCGCAGGGCCGCCCGCAGGGCCGCGCCTTCCGTGCGCCGCTCGAAAAACAGGCAGCCGCTCCGTTCCCGCATCTCCTGCAGCAGCCGGTTCAGACCCTTTTCCTTCAAGGCCCGGTAGGTGGTTGCCCCGCGGTACGCCGGCGCCAGCCGGACCGATGACGCAAATAATTCGAAATTCCCAAAATGGCCGATGGCAAACACCCGGCTCATCGGGCCATGGACCTCGTCCCGCTTCAGGATTTTTTCCGCACCGATGACCTCCATCCGCGCCCGGACCTTTTCCTCGCTCATGGACGAGGTCTTCACCGCGCACGCGAAATTTTCGCCGATGCGCCGGAAGTTCTCCCGGGCCAGCGCCTCGATTTCCGCCGGCGATTTTTCCCTGCCCAGGCACATCGTCAGGTTTTGCCGCGTCACCCGCCGGTGCCGTGCGTCCACCCAATACGCCAGCGCGCCGCCCGCCCGGCCGATGCGCGCCACGCAGCCCGTTGGCAGCGCCCGCAGGACCCCGATCAACGTCCGCACCACGACATAAAGCAAAAAGTTCATCGTTCAACGAAAGCATATTTTCCGGACGCAATCCTGAAAGTCCTCGGCGCCGGTCAGGATTTTGATTTCCACGCGGACGAAATAGATGGCCAGGTCGCGGCGGTCGATTTTCGGAAACCGCACCGCGTCCTTCTGCGTCGTGATGACGCATTCCGCCTGCCGTTTCTTGCTGCGGTTGATGGTATTGATCAGCTCCTGCTGCGTGAAGCGATGGTGGTCGGTGAACCGCTTCGAATAGACCAGCGTCGCGCCGAGCGTCGCCAGGCTTTGCTCGAAGCTCCCCGGCTGCGCGATTCCGCTCAGCGAGGCCACCCGCCGGCCCTTGATCAAGTCCAGCCCGTGCCGTTGGCCGGTGAAAACGTCCTCGAAATACAGCGGATGATGAATGCACTCGATGATTCCAGCCGTCGGATTATATCCGGCGATCCGCTCCCGCAACGCCTCCGTCTTGCCGTCGCTTTTGGTGATGAAGATGGTGTTCGCGCGCGCGAGGTGGGACGGCGGCTCGCGCAGCGTTCCGCGCGGCTGCAGGTGTTCGTTGCCGAAGGGCTGCTGGCAGTCGACCAGCACAATGTCCTGCCGCCGGCCGCGGAGCTTCCAGTATTGAAAGGCGTCGTCCAGCAGCAGCGTGTCGCAGCCGAATTTCTCAATCGCATAGCGACCGCTCTTCACCCGGTCCTTGTCCACCAGCACCACCACGTCCTTGAGGTTGGACGCCAGCATGTAGGGCTCGTCCCCGGCTGTCTCGGAATCGAGGAGCAGCGATCTGCCGTCGGACACCACGCGCGGCGGGGTGCTGTCCTGGCGGAAGAGAACGGTGTCGGTGAGCCGCTTGCTCAGCGGCGGCGGCTTGGAGCGGTAGCCCCGGGACAGGATGGCCACCGTCCGGCCCTGGTCCTGCAGCGCCCGCGCAAACTTCTCCACCACCGGCGTCTTGCCCGTGCCGCCGTAAGTGAGGTTGCCGATGGCGATCACCTGGACCCCGAGAGTGGAATCGCGAAGGATGCGCACATTGTAGAGAAAGCGGCGAAATTTGAACGCAATCAGGAAATATAACGCGGAAACCACATACAACAAACTCCGCAGCAAAGACGCACGATATCCAGGGCGCTCCTCGGCAATAAACTCTATATAAAAAGTCGCCAGCTTTTCCCACCAAACACGGATGCTTTCGCGCATGTCCGCCCACTGTGCCAAACCCCGGCGGCAATCGCAAGCGCAACCCCGGACAACCGGGCAGACCGCCGCCGCCGGTTGTGAGTAACTTTCGGTTGAGAAAGGGGTCATCAGGTGCGAGACTGGATTATCGCCGGCAGGGACGCTGGCCGTTTGGTTTGCCATGGCCGTGAATTGAAGGAACATGAACGAGCGGGCCAAAGAAACTTTTCAGGTGCTGGTCGCCGAGGACTCGGCAAGCGACCGCTTCCTCCTGCGCACCGCGATGCGACGCGCGACGCGCATGCAACTCGTCGCCGAGGTTTCCAACGGCGATGAAGTCATCGCCTATCTCAGCCACCATGCCGGTGAACACGGCCGCGCCGGCCTTCCCCTGCCGCACCTCCTCCTGCTGGACCTGAAAATGCCGGTGCGCGACGGTTTCGAAGTGTTGGAATGGCTCAGGACCCGGAAGCTCGGCGCGATGACCGTCGTCGTGCTGACCGGTTCAATGGAGCCGGATTGCATCCGGCGCGCGCTGGATTTGGGCGCAGATTTCTTCCAGGTAAAACCCCGCTCCCACAAGGACTGCGTTTCCATGGTGCTCGCGCTGGAGGAACGCCTCGTGAACGGTTTGCGCGCGGGATTGCCGTTGCGCACCGGCGCGCCGGCGGCGCACGCCCATCACGCTGCCTGACGCGCCGTTTTTTCCGCCGGGCGCATCGCAACCTTTCGCGCCGCTTAGTTCGCCCCCGACATGAGGTTTTTCACGGGCTTCGAGAAAATAATCAGCGCCAGGCCGAGGCCCACCGGCAGGAGAATCATGGGCAGGCACAAGGCGGGCCAGCGCGCGAGGGCATTTTCGTCAAACTGCCCGGCCAGCTTTCCCGCCAGCAGATTTCCAAGCGAGGCGGCGACAAACCACATGCCCATCATCTGCCCGAGAAACCGGCGCGGCGCCAGCTTGGTGACGGAACTCAGGCCGACGGGACTGAGGCACAGTTCGCCGAGGGTATGGATGAGGTAAATCGTGATGAGCCAGGTGGGGCGGACTTTTTCGCCGGCGGCGACATACATGGACGCCCACGCCATGACGGCGAATCCCAGCGCGAGCAGAAGCAACCCGAGCCCGAACTTGACCGGCGTGGCGGGGTCCAGATTCTTGCGTCCAAGCCTGATCCAGACCCACGCCATCACCGGCGCCAGTGAAATGACGAACACCGGATCCAGCGATTGAAACCAGCTCGCCGGAACAACCACGTCGCTTCTGCCCGTGAGCGAAGCCAGCCAGCCGATGGAACGGATGGTGTGGCGCTCGGCGAACAAGTTGAAAAAGGAGCCGGCCTGTTCGAACCCGGCCCAAAACAACGCCGCGGAAACGAACAGAACCAGGATGACCGCGACCCGCCGCCGCTCGACGGCATCCAGCCGGCCGAAGAAAAACACGCCGGCGAAATACAGACCCGCTATAGTAATGATGGCCTTCTGCGCATACTGCGCCAGAACTGCGGGACTGATTTGAATGGCGCCGCCCAGGCATAAACCGACAACCAGAACCAGCACGGCGAGGCCGCCCACGAACGCGGCGAGCGTGGCTTTCCCGGGCGGCTTGGAACTCCCGGGACGCAATCCCGCCTCGCCCAGCCGGCCGCGCGTCACCCGGAATTGAATCAGCCCCAGGACCATCCCGACGCCCGCCGCGCCAAATCCGTAATGCCAGTTGTAATCCTCACCGAGCGTGCCGCAGATGAAAGGGCCGAAGAACGCGCCGAGATTGATGCCCATGTAAAAGATGCTGAAGCCCGCATCGCGCCGCGCGCCGCCTTCGGGATAAAGGCCGCCGACAATTGCGCTGATGTTCGGCTTGAGCAAGCCCGTGCCCGCCACCACCAGGGCCAGCCCGAGGAAAAAAGTCCGCATATTCGGCAGGGCCATGGCAAAATGCCCGGCGGCGATGATGATGCCGCCGTACCACACTGCCCGTTGCGCGCCGATGAGCCGGTCGGCCACCCAGCCGCCGGGAAGGCTCGCGAGATAGACCGCCGCGGCATAGAGGCCGTAAATGGACGCGGCAGTCGTGTCGTCCAGCCCCAGGCCGCCCTTCTGAACCAGCCCGGTCATGAACAGCACGAGCAATCCGCGCAATCCGTAATAGCTGAACCGCTCCCACATCTCCGTGAAGAAGAGCGTGGCGAGTCCGCGCGGATGCGGCCGGCGCTCCGGTCCGGCGGACGCATCGGGCGTGGTTTCGGGCGGGTTCAAGTCGCAAACTTTCGACGGCGTTAATGCGGAAGTCCCAGGGTGGTTCGCACGAGCTCGGGCAAATATTTCACCGGCACGGCGCCCTGGACCAGCACGGCGTGATGATAGGCGCCCAGTGAAAACTTCGCGCCCATTTCCCGCTCCATCTCCTGCCGCAGCCGGTAATGCGCCATGCGGCCCACAAAGTACGTCGAAAGCTGGCAGGAACTTTGTTTGGCGCGCACGATTTTCAGCCGCGCCTCGCTGTCGGACTGGAAGCATTGCCGCGTGAGAAATGTCAGCGCCTGATCCTCGGTCATGGTCCCGCATTGCATGTTGTGGTCAAGGATGGCGTTGGCCACCGTGCGCAGATAAAACTTGAGCTGGCTCAGGCGCAGGGCGAGATCGCCGCCGCCGTAGCCCTGGTCCACCATCGCTTTCTCTGCATAAACCGCCCAGCCTTCCATGTACGCGCCGGATGGCAGCACCCGGCGGATGAGGGAGGGATTCAAGTTGCCGTAGGCCAATTGCACCGCGTGGCCGGGATAGCCTTCATGAATGGCCAGCACGTCCAGCATGCGGTCGTTGTATTCCTCCAGAAAACTCTCCACCTTTTGCGCGTCCCAATCCCCGGGCGGCGGGCTGATGGCCAGATGCCCGACGGCGTTGGTGTCCAGCGGCGGCGCGCCATCCATGTAGGCGATCGAATTGCCCCGGCGGAATTCCGGCATCACAATGACCTCCGTGCGGTCGGGATCCGGCAGGGCCACGAAGCCGGTGGCCACGATGAATTTTTTCAGGCCCGCCACGCGCTCGCGCATGTCCTGGGCGAGCGTCTCCGGCCGGCCATGCTCCATCCCAATGGCGTCGAGGACCAGTTGCACGGTGGCGCGGCGGCCCGTCTCGTCATCGGGCGGGAGGGGTTGCTTGAAATAATACTTGCTCCAGAGCTGCCGGGCGATGACGTACATCTCGCCCTGCACGCGGGGCAATTCCGCCTCCGCGTCGCCCAATACCTGGTCCGCGGTCGCCCCGGCGCCAAGTTCGAGCTCAAGCTTGCGGGCGAATTTTTCCGGACCCAGGCGCCACTCGCCGTTGGCGCGCGGCAGCAGGTCGTTCTCGAGAAACTTCTGGTATTCCTCGAGTTCGGGAACCACGGCGCCGGCCGCGGCCTTCAGCGCGGGCAACTGGCGGGTCCGGCCGGCATAATTGTAAATGTCCGATTTGTAGAATTCGATGGCGCCGCGGTTCTGCCGGATGGCGGTTTCCGTGACCGTCCGGGGCGGGTTCCGGAGGTTCTCACGCGCGGCGGCGATGACCTTCGGGATCAATGCCATCCGGGCGATGGCATTGGCGACGTTGGTCTCCAGCGGCAGCGTGGATTGCGTGAGCAAAAGATAGACGCCGTCGTTGATGTACTCGTTATAGACGCGCGGATCTTCCTCGTAAGGACGGGTGTTTTCCGCCAGCCAGATTTCATGGTTGAGCTGATTCTCAAGAATCTCGAAGTCTATCTGCGCGGGCCGGGAGAGTTTGGAATAGTCCACCGCATGCGGCAGGTCGGCGGCGGCCTTGCGGGTCTGGTCCAGCCAGACGGCGCGGGATTGGGGCGTCAGGTTCTCAATCAGCGAATCAAAACGGTGGTCGCCCAATTTGGTGGCTTCCAGCGGCCGCAGCCGGAAATAATCCTCCAGGTATTGCCGGAAAAAGGCGTCGAGCTTCTCATCCGCCGTCTGCGCCCGCGCGCCCGCCAGCGTCAGCGCCACAACCACGGCCGCCATCCAGATGCTCTTCATAGGCCGCCGAAACTGTTTCGGATTTGAATGCCTGCTACAAGGCCGAAATTGGAGAAGCAGGCAAAATGCCAATCCAACGCCGATTGCCGTTCGCGGAGAGGAGAAAGCCGGCTTCCCTGTCCGCCTGGTTCATGGCAAGGTGATGAACATGAGCAAGATTGTCGGGATCGATCTGGGAACAACGAATTCGCTGGTCGCCACGGTGGATTCGGGCATCCCGCTGGTCATCGCCGACGCCGACGGCCGGCGGCTGACGCCGTCCGTGGTGCATTATCCGGGGCCGGACGGCGAGCCGGTCGCCGGACAGCCGGCCCGGCGGGTGCGGGTGCTCAAGCCGGCGCAGACGGTCTATTCCATCAAACGTTTCATGGGCCGGCGCGCCAATGAAATCGCGCCGGAGGAAAAACTGGTGAGCTATCCGCTCCAAGGCGAAGGAGCGGGGCCGGTCGCGGTCGGGCTGCCGGGACAGGCGCGCACGCCGGAGGAAGTTTCAGCGGAGATCTTGAAAAAGTTGAAGTATGACGCGGAGGCGTACTTCAACGAACCCGTCACGCGGGCGGTGATCACCGTGCCGGCCTATTTTAACGACGCCCAGCGCAACGCAACCAAACGGGCGGGCGAACTGGCCGGGTTCACGGTTGAGCGCATCATCAACGAACCCACGGCGGCAGCGCTGGCTTACGGACTGGACAAGCTCAAGGAACACGCGCGCATCGCGGTTTATGACCTTGGCGGCGGCACGTTCGACCTGTCCATCCTGGAGATGAGCGCGGGGGTGTTCCAGGTGCTCGCCACCAACGGCAACACCCGGCTGGGTGGCGACGATCTCGACCAACGGTTGGTGGATTTTCTCGTCGAAAAAATCAAGGGAGCCGGCGGCCCGGACGCCGCGCAAAACCCCGTCCTGCTTTCCCGCATCCGCGAATCGGCCGAGGCGGCCAAGATTCAATTGTCTTCCGAACTGGAGATGGAAATCGCGCTGCCATTTCTGACGCCCGAGTTCAGCTTCAGCCTCCGGGTCAAGCGCGCGGAATTCGAGGCGCTGACGCGGGACCTTATCGCCCGGACGCGGGAGCATTGCCTGCGCGCGCTTGCTGATTCCAAGCTCGCCCCGGCCGACCTGGACCAGGTGATTCTCGTGGGCGGCCAGACGCGGATGCCGCTGGTGCGCCGGACGGTGGCGGAGATTTTCGGCTGCGCGGAGTTCGAGGAATTGCGGGGCGGCGTCCGCCTGGGCGCGGATTTTCACCGCCCCAAGGGGCCGGTGCTGAACACCTCGCAGAATCCCGACGAGGCCGTCGCGCTGGGCGCGGCGATTCAGGCGGAGATCTTGTCAGGCGGATTCAAGCAGGTGCTCCTGCTGGATGTGACGCCGCTGTCGCTGGGCATCGAGACATTTGGCGGCCTGATGAACGTCCTCATTCACCGCAACTCGACCATTCCCGTCAAGGCCGGGGAAGCCTTCACGACAGCGGTGGACCATCAGAGGGACATGCTGATTCATGTGCTCCAGGGGGAGCGCGAACGCGCCCGGGACAACTGGAGCCTGGGAAAATTCACGCTGGATTTTGAATCCGCGCCCAAGGGCGTTCCGCGCGTGGGCGTCCAGTTCGAGATCGACGCCAACGGCATCCTGCATGTGCTCGCCCGCGACTTGAAAACCGGACGGCAAAAAGTCGTCGAGATGAAATCCGCCGTGGACGTGGATGACGCCTCCGTGCAACGGATGGTTGAGGAATCCGTCGAGCACGCCTTTGAAGATCTGGCGGCGCGCCGGTGGATCGAGGCGGCGTTGCGCGCGCGCGAAGCACTGGCGGCCACCCGGAAAGGCCTTGCGGATTTTGCGGAAGAGCTGGGTGAGGAGGCTTGCAGACAAATCGAATGGGTCGCCGCGGAGGTTGAGGCGGGGCTGGCCACGGAAATCCCCGGGACACAAACCGGTGACACGCAAAGACTTCAGAAGGCGAATGCCGCGCTGGACGAGGCCACACGGCCCCTGGCGGAGTTGATGATGGACCACGCCATGGCGGCTATGCTCCGCAAGAAAGGATTGATCCAGTGACGGTAATGAATGATTTGTAATGAACAAAAACTCGCTTTCCGCTTCAAACAAACTTACATGGTTGCCATCGTCGGTACCGTCTAGTACATTTTGAGCCGAACCAGTCATCCTTTGAGCAAAACATCAACAGAATTGCACGACGCCGCCGTCAAGCGGAACATCGAGGGTGTGCGCGCGCTCGTGAAGTCGGACCCCGAATCGGTCCACGCGCGCGATGAAAAGCAGCGCACGCCGCTGCAACTGGCCGCGCGCGGCGGCTGCCTCGAAGTGGTGGAATTGCTCGTCGAAGCGGGGGCGGACGTCAACACGACTGACGAAAAATACCAGACGCCGCTGCAGATGGCGGCTTATTACGGGTTCAAGGACGTCGCTTCTCTCCTGCTCGCGAAGGGTGCGCGGGTCAACGCCGCCAACCGCTGGCAGATCACGCCTTTGCACTTGGCGTCGAATTTTGGCCATGACGATGTCGTGGAGTTGCTGCTGGTGCATGGGGCCGATGTCAACGCCCAGGAGAGCAAGGGCCAGACCCCCATTTATCAGGCCGCAAATTACGGCCACAGCCGTGTGTGCAAGATCCTTCTCGCGCACAAAGCCGATGTCAACGCCCGCGACAAAATCGGCGCGACGCCCCTGTTCGCCGCCTCCGCTTATGGACAAAAGGGCGTGGCGGAAATCCTCGTCGCCAGCCGGGTGGACGTGAACGCCGCGGACAAGGGCGGCTGGACCGCGCTGCATCACGCGGCCATTTCCGGCCACCAACCGCTGGCGGAATTGCTGCTCGCCAACCGGGCCCGCGTGGACGCTTTTGACAAGCACGGCGTCACTCCGCTGCACCTCGCGGCCCGCGTCGGGCATGTCAACATTGTCTCGCTCTTTCTGGACCACCGCGCGGACATCAACCGCCGGAATTATCCCGGCCGCACCGCCCTCATCATGGCCTCGGTCAGCGGCCAGCTGCCGGTCGTCGAGCTCCTGCTGGAGCGGCGCGCGGATGTCAGCGGCCGGGATTACAGCAACAAGACCGCGCTCTATTACGCCGCCATCAACGAACATGCGGACATCGCCGCCGTGTTGAAAAAATTCGGCGCGCGGGACTGATTCTTCCCGGCGGGCCGCCCGCCCCTTCGCTTCAAGGAATTTCGCCGAAACCCTGCTGCCGCAGCGCCTCGAACAGCACAATCGCCGCGCAATTGGAAAGGTTCAGCGAACGCGACGCCGTGTTGGGCATCGGGATGCGGACCCAGCGCGCGCGGTTTTCCTCCAGCAACGGCGCGGGCAGGCCCGCCGTCTCGCGGCCGAACACCAGATAATCACCGGTCGCGTAGGATACTTCGGAATACAGCTTCGGCCCGTTTGATTCCACAAACCAAAGCCGCGCGCCCGCCGGCAACGCCTGCTGGAACTCCGCCCAGCCCGGCCAGCGATGCCATTCGACCTGTTCCCAATAATCCATCCCCGCGCGCTTCAACTGCCGGTCATCCATTTCGAAGCCAAACGGCTCGATCAAATGCAGCCGCGTCCTCGTCGCCGCACAAAGCCGCGCCACGTTGCCCGTGTTCGGCGGGATTTCCGGCTCGACCAAAACGATGTTCATGACGGGCTCAGCCATGCGATTCCGCTTCGCGGCCTTTCGATTGGTAATACACCTTCCATAATACGAGCCCGTGCGCGGGCGCGGTCATCCCTGCCAACCGACGGTCTTTCCCCGCCAGAATTCCCTTGATGTCTCCGGCGGCAATTTTGCCCTGGCCCACTTGCACGAGAGTTCCCACGATTCCCCGGCACATTTTGTATAAAAAACCGTCGCCTTCGATGATGAACGTCAACAGCGGTCCGTTCCGTTTGAGGTCGCAGCGCGTCAGCGTGCGCACGGTTGACTCCGCCTCGTAGTTGCGGCTCGCCGCCAGGGACTTGAAATCGCGCGTGCCCAGGAACAGCCGCGCCGCCGGGCGCATCGCCGCGAGGTCGAGCTTGCGCGGCACCTGCCAGGCCTGGTGGCGCAGCAGCGGATTCATCGCGGGGTGATTCCAGACAAAGTAACGGTATTGTTTGCCGGCCGCGTCAAAGCGCGCGTGAAACTCCGCCGGGCAGCGCCTTGCCGTGGTCACCCGGATGTCCTCCGGCAGGTGGGCATTGATGGCCAGCGCCAATTTCGCCGCCGGCATGCGGAATTCCGCCCTCGGAATTTCCACGTGGGCGACCATGCCCAGGGCATGCACGCCCGTGTCCGTCCGGCTCGAACTGTGCAGCCGGCCCGCTCCGGGGAACAGTTTGCCCAGCGCCTCCTCCACGCGCTGCTGGACGCCGACACCGGTTTTCTGGGCCTGCCAGCCGGCGTAATTCGTGCCGTCGTAGGCGATGACCAGCTTGAACTTGAACGTGTCCATCTGCTGCCGGAGTTCAACCCGACGACGCGTCGAGATAGCTCTGCAGCAGGATCGCCGCGGCCGTTTTGTCCACCTTTTCCTTGCGCTTGTCCCGCCGCACATTTCCCTGAATGAGAAACCGGTTTGCCTGCGCCGAAGTCAGCCGCTCGTCCCACAGCTTGATCGGAATGCCGACCGTGTCACTGAGCACCGCCACGAATTCCTGCACTTTGAGCGCCGCCGGCCCGTAGCTCCCATCCATGTTCCGCGGCATCCCCACCAGCAGCAGCTCGACCTCCTTTGTCCGGATGATTTCCTTCAGCCGCGCCAGGAATTTGTCGAACGGCTCCGCCAGGACGAACTCCAGCGGCTGCGCAATGACGCCCAGTTCGTCGCTGATGGCGAGCCCGATCCGTTTTGTGCCGTGGTCAATGCCGAGAATTCGCATAAGATTAAATTGGTCCGCTGCAAGGCGATACGGACGCGAGCCGTTTCGGCCAAATTTCCAAAATCGCCTTCAAAACTTTTTGTTTCTTTGGTTCGGAAACTCCACTTTCGCTAAAATCATGTGTGATCCAAAACGGATAGTTAAGATAAATTGCCTTGGCGTTCGCATTAGTCTCGCAAATAAAATCCATGCCGCTATAATCGATTATGGCCGCAAGAGAAACAAATTGCTCCACGGCATTTTTCCCCTTTAGCATGAATTGGTCAGGGATTGTGCCGATGAAGTTTTCGTTGAAGTACGCTTCTACTGTCTGAATGTGGCCAACAATCCGCGAGTTAAATTCTTGGAGCTGTTCAGCGATAACCCAAAGCTCTTGATGAACGCTCGCGCCAACGGTCTTAACAGGAAAACTAGCAGCATAATCGGATGGGATCTCAAATTTGGTTACAAAGCCTGCGAAGCCAGATTGTGCGGATGTAGCGTTCCAATCTTTCGCGATTTGGCGGGCGTACGCCTGATTGAGAACAGGGTAGAAGATGGGCTGTTCAGGCAGGCGCGGTGGAAATTCTTTCATCCCGGAATCAAAAATCAGCCCAAGCTCTATGAGCCCAACAGGCCGGAAAAGGGTCAAGGTCTTGTCCTCCCCATTCATAACTGTTTCATTACCTTCGCCGCCGACTTGACCGTGCGCGCGATGTCCCTGGCGCTGTGCGCCGTGGAAATGAATCCCGCCTCGAATTGCGACGGCGCCAGGTAAATTCCTTCCTCCAACATGCCGTGAAAATATTTTTTGAACCGCTCGCGGTCGCTCTTCATCGCGTCCGCCAGATT
>Ga0181516_10001176_pt1 | contig 20586 bp, 16 predicted proteins | sample PEATcosm2014_Bin_25_FD_121104 | JGI IMG/M metagenome (GOLD analysis project Ga0181516, IMG submission 121104) | Peatland microbial communities from MTU Mesocosm Facility, Houghton, MI, USA - PEATcosm2014_Bin01_10_metaG | ecosystem: Environmental > Terrestrial > Soil > Wetlands > Peat | place... | reverse complement strand
CACTCAGCCTGCAACGGACAACCGCCTCTGACGACCTACACCTCAAGTCTTGAGGTCAAAGTCCCCGCCTAAGCAATCTTAGAAAGGGCAAGATTTATGTGTTGACAATGGGGTCCACTATACCAGCTGTGGTCGGCCAGTTTGATTAGAATTAAATATAGGATCATTTTTGGCTGTGATCCGCGCACGGTTGATGCTTCGCGCCGTGTCACATTGTTGAGGTTGTCGAGAGATTTGAAGAATGCGGCACGGAGAGTTTTTGCGTGTGATGGGTCAACTGTCGAGGCTGAATCCTAGTCAGAGGCAATGGATTCTTGACCGGTTGCCAGTAGACTATGCGACCATGAACGCTGCACTTTTGATAGCTTCAGGACCGATTGTCTTCGTCCATATCGTACTTGCGGATCGAATAATCAAGGGGATGATCGTAGGCACGGTGTAAGGCTAGGTGGAACTTTTTCGAAATTGGTGGGCGCATGGTACTCTCCAGGTTCCAGGAAACCAGGACATGACTTTGCACCGTTCGCTTCACGCGCTAGCGGGGTTAGGGCACGCTGATCCAACCGTGCTTTGCTACCTACGCTCCATCGCCGTAGCATTGGACCATGGATCGGCACACATTCATTCCCGGGCTTTGTGGTCGCCGGCGCGCACCGAGGAATGTGTAGCCGCGTCTCCGGTGTTCTGGAAGTCTTTGCACAGGTGTACCGCAAGCAGAAATGCTAAAGGACTTCTTAGACGTGCAAGAGCCTGTAATCGGCGCGTTCCTGCACTTCGCTGCGAGCAGGCTCGACTCGACCCTCGTTCCGGTCCTTTTGCAAAAGAATGTCGACTATTATGGTCCGGAAATCCAGCGTTCGAGATATGTGCTGTACGTTCTATCGGACATGTTTGCCATCGATCTGAGGGCCCGATTGTAAAGGTTCGAAAACTTCGATGAGTCCTTTCTTGAGAAAACCGTGTAGTTGGTTGCCTCCGCTCCATTCATCTTCAAGACTTCAAATTTGCCTTGAAACTCTGGTAGGCTGGTGGTGGATTGCAGCGTGGTCCAATCGGGATCGAAGACCGCATCTGTCCTGCAGAGCTGCGCTTTTCGAAGTCCGAGGGTCTTCCATTCGTTGCTTGAAAGCAAGTCCCACTTTATGTTTGGAATCTTCCCAACAGAGGGGGGGACGAAGCCTCCAACGAAGAATGTGACCGTCCTGTTCGTCATGCTGTATGGTAGCGAGGAGCCGACCAAAGGGCTTCCTCGGAGAACTGCTATGCCCGCGCAGATCTTTTGAAAAGGCAAGACCGGATAGTCGAACAAGGCAGCCCGCTCATTCGTTTTTGATAGCAAGGCGACAGCATTGATCTCACCTAGCCCTAGCATGTTGAAAAGACGACCAGGAGGAAATGGCCCAAGCCAATAGACCGTGACCCCCATCCTATCAGCGATTTCCTTGTCCCAGAAATCTACCAAAGCACCCTTGGCTATGCCGTCTTGGGCGAAGATATGGGGCGGATCATCAAAGTAGCCGATTTTGATGGACTCCTGGGCAACCGCTATCCAGGACATTAGCAAGATCATGAAAGAGAGAAGTAGCCTTTTCGTCTTAAAATCCCTTATTGACGACGGCAAGACTCGCTTTGCCATTACCAGGGTAGGAAACAATTGGTGTCGTGTCAATGTCCACGCTGGGCTTTCGAGTACAGTGGCAGTTCGCTTCGCTTGGACCGCGATCGGAACGACCTTCTCCCTCGTGCAGCCCCCTTTAAACCTTTCATCAAGCCCTGTAGGCCATCAAAGCCGACCTTGTGCCGCCTTAGCGAGTCGTTCCTCCGTGGGCCTCAACCGCGCCTTCGAAGCTTCCCGCGGATCCAAGACAGGCACTGGATGGGGAGTGTCATTCCCGCCACCTCACCTTTGAAGAAGGGTCCAGCACCGCTAAGAAGACGTCCTTGCTGGCGACCCCATCAAGGCCTCCTTCTCCTTCGACTAGGCAAGCCCGGGACTAAGAAAGCCCCCGGTGAAGCCGACGACTGCCGTCGTCTACTGCACCGCTCAGTGGACGTTGAAAGTCCCACCCCCGTACCTCAGAACACCATGGACATTTCATCGTCGGTGCGCGACCATTATGCTATGGCTCGGTGACTTCATGATTGAATTGATCGAACCGGCGAGATGGAGGACCCAATGACTCACAATCACACCAAGACCTTCCACAAGGAGAGCCTGTCAGGAAGGATTCTGCTTTGGATCACCCTGGTTCTCTTGCTTGTTTTTGGGAGCATAGGACTGTATCAGTACTGGTCTCTTTCAAGCCTGGCTGATGCCGGATACCACAGTCAGGCCAAACAGCTGTTTGCCTTTGTGGAGAAGAACTTTCAGATTGTCTTCGATGAGAACATCGCCAAGATGGATGCTCTGGCCGGTTCTCCGGCAATCCAGAAGGTCATGGCTGCCACATCTGGCCCTGTCCCGGTAGCAGAGGCCTCGGCGGCCCTCTCAGCCACTCAACGAGCTACTCCGTACTGCGAAGGGGTCGCCCTGAACTGGTTCGGGGACCCCATCTCGGTTCGAACTGCCACGGGGCGCTTGGTAACCGTCGTCAAGGGAGCTTCGATCGCACACGCCACGGAAGATGTAATCGGTCGAGACTTCTCAGACCGCGAATACTCGAAGGAAATGGCCGGCGGTAAAGACGTCTGGCTTTCGTCTCCGACTATCAGCCGAGTCACCGGCAAGCCCAACGTTGTTCTGGCTAGGGCCGTGAAAGTGGATGGGCAGACAAAGGGCTACCTGATCATGTCATTCTTGCTGGAGTTTTTTACGCAGACCTTTGTGGACAATGTGACCATTGGGACAGGCCATCTGACGCTCATCCACGAATCTGGCGCAATCATGGCCAGTCCAGACAAGAGCCTAATCCTCAAGACTGATCCAGGCAAGGAAGTGACGGCCCTTGTGCAAAACGTGCTCGCGGGAAGGCCTGAGTTCTCGGCAGAGAGCGGCGGGTCGGAGATGCTTTACTTGATCCAAAAATGGCAGTACCACGATTCAGGCACTTGGTACCTCACCTTCGCGCGCCCGAAGTCCGAAATCTATGCTGACGTCTCGGCCTCGGTGAATTCGATGTTGATCACCTTCGTCGTCGTGTTGGTTGTCTTGTGGCTTCTGGTGATGACGTTGCTGACTGGGGCGGTCACCAGGCCGGTTGTCCGCTTCAGCCATCGGCTGGCTGAGATTGCAGACGGCGGTGGAGATCTTACCCAGACGATTCCAATATCGGGAAAGAACGAGATCGGAGCGATGGCTGATCAGTTCAACCGTTTTCTCGCGGGCCTTAATACGCTCATTCGTGGGTTGAAGAACGATATGAGGCACGTCTCCGAGGTAACCGGACGCTTGGAGGACAACGCTGGCTTCCTCGCTTCGGCAGTAGTTGAGCTGGCGTCCACAACTAAGGCCGTAGCCCAACACGCTAGGAATCAGAAGGATCAGACCCAGACGGCAATTGCAAACTTGTCATCGATGAGGAAGCAAAGCCATTCCTTGACAACGCTGGTTGAAGGGATGGACTCTAGTTTGGTCCAATCGTCCTCGGCAATTGAGGAGATGTCCGCAAACATCCGCTCGGTTGCTGACCAGGCCCAAAAAAACGATGAAGCGGGAGAAGCTCTTTCGGGTGCTATGGAACGGGGCAGAGGGGTGGTCCACGGACTCCAGGAAACGATTCAGGTCAATGCAGAGAACAGCCAGCACATTCAGGAATCAGTCAAAGTGATCATGCAGATCTCGGCGCAGACCAATTTGTTGGCAATGAATGCGGCAATCGAAGCGGCTCACGCGGGAGACGCAGGTCAGGGCTTTGCAGTCGTTGCCAACGAGATTCGTAAGCTGGCGGATCAGAGTGCTTCTAGCGCAAAAGAGATTCAGGCGGTAGTCAAGCAAGTCGCTGCTGGATTTGAAGTAATTCTCAAGGCGTCTCGAGCAACCGGCCAAGAGCTCGAGACCCTGCGGATTGAGGTCGAAAAGGTGCGCAACGGAAGCCGCGAAATCGCACATGCGATGGCCGAGCAACGCGGCGCAAACGATAATATCCTGGAAACCACTGAACACCTAACCCGCCTGTCCACCGAGATCAAGCAATCCATCTCGGAACAGAATAGTGCGATCGAGTCGGTTTCCAACGGAGCCAACGTTGTCGCTGACCTCAGCCTTCAGGTCGCCACCGCAACCGGCGAGGAATCGGTCGCCCTCGAAGAGACAGCTCGCCGGGGGGAGGAGCTCCAACAACTGGCTTCCGATCTTAACCGCATCACCACCCAAGTACTGGCCAACTTCGAGAGTTTCAAGACTACCCAAGAGTGAGCTTTGAAGGTCCCAAGTGGCGAGGATAAGGCGTGACCCGGAGGTAGGTTGAATTGCTTTAGGTCCTAGAAGGTGAACGGCAACCGCGGTGAAGCGGCGCGACCCGGACCTGAATCCCCAGCTCTGGAAGGTTGCACTCGGCAAGATTCCGTCCCTCTCCGAGACATCGGCAGTCTGCGGGATCGTGAGGAGGGCAGCATGGGGAAGCGGTGCCGGGAAGCGCGTAGATTGTCTGAGCTTGGACCCCCTGGTTACCAGAGCCAGCGGAAGGACCGTTTGCCTAGAGATGCTTGGAAGGGCCCCCCTCGGAAGGACCTATCTGGGCAGGTTTGCTCTTGGTGAAGGTCGCAAGACGATTGTCTACGGTAATCCCAAACGAATCTGCCTCGCCGAGAACTCGGCGAGGGTTTAGCCTCGTGGAAAGGGGGGGGCTATGTCAGCTGAAGGGGTCGATCGACTGAAGTCTCGTTTGGGCGAAGAGACTTGGGACCGCTGGCTGCTGCGAATCGCTGAGGTGAACCGCGACATCCGAGTCAAGGGCATCCGTACCTTCGATACCGGTCAAGGCGCCAATCTCAGTTTTGGAATGTCGGAACTCGTAACCGGCTACAGCTACAACGAGTACTACGATTGGGACCTGTACTTTGAGAACTTGTACCTTTCACATTTTGGGGTCGCACGCTACTGTCGAACCAACCTTGAGGTGTTTCTGGACCGGCAGCTTGAGAACGGCTTTGTGGCCAGGACCCTCGTTAACCCTCGCTGGCGCCAACACTTCAAGCCGTTCTTGTCCCAAATTGCTCTCCTGGGGTGCCGGCAGACCGGCTCTGCAAATTGGTTGAAGGGCAAGTACTACGATCGATTGGGAAAGGCCCTGGACTATTGGTTCTGGTACAGCGACTACGATCACAATGGTCTATGCAGTTGGGACAGTGCGGACGCCAGCGGAATGGACAACCAGGACCGACGCGCCGGGAAGCTCTACTCCCAAGAGATTGAGGGGACGGATCTCAACTCATACTTGATCCGAGAGTGCCGCGCCCACGCGGTACTCGCTGACCTTGTCGGTCGTGGCCAGGATGCGAACCGTTATCGGGACCGAGCAGACTCGCTTGCCAGGACGATGAACGAAGTTCTGTGGGATGCGGCGGCGGGCTTCTACTTTGATAGAAATGAACGGACGGGCGAACGAGTGACGATCAAGTCTGCAGCTGGCCTCCTTCCTCTTTGGGCAGGGATCGCCTCACCAGATCGTGCCCGGCGACTGGTCGAGGACCATCTGACCAATCCAATGGAATTCTGGCTTGAATATCCTGTAGCCTGCTGGTCAAAGGATGAACCTGACTATTACCAGCAACGTCAGGGCGGGGAATGCAATTGGAGAGGCACGTGCTGGGTGCCGGTCAACTACATGCTCTTTCATGGACTGATCGACGCGGGATACCGCGACCTCGCCGGAGAAGTGGCCTATCGAACTTGCAACATGGCTTCGGCCGAAGAGACCACTCGCGAATACTACAATGCCGAAACCGGTTGCGGGCAGGGATTGAATCCCTTTTGGGGTTGGTCCGCCTTGGCTTACCTAATGCCCCTGGAGTTCGAGTTGGGGCACGATCCCACGGTGGCGACGCCCGAGAAGCTCGCCTCCCCTTGCCGAGACCTCTTGGGCTTGGCGTTTCCGCCCCGAGAGTGTAGCCTCAATCCATGAGGTCCGGACCGGGTTTCCTGACCCTACGCAAGCGACTCGTGATTGTGTTTCTGCTAGGTATCCTCGTTCCCTTCTCGCTGACGGTGCTTGTCTCGTATTTCACCATCGCCTCGATTCAAGAGAATCAGATTCGATCCCAGATCCGATCGAGCCTGGCTGAGGTGCAAATCAACATTGAAAATGCCATCGACAACCTGAACCATGTTTCCCAGCAACTTGCATTGGGGGGGCACATCGGAACCTTGCTGGACGACTACCTGTCCAGCGAGGGTGCCTACCAGCGGTCCAGCCTTCGGGAGCAAATCAAGACGGAAATGTCTCTCGTCTCGTACTCAAACCCCAACGTCGGATTGACAATGTACATCTTCGAACCCGACCACAACCGGGACTTTGAGACCTTTCCCAGCCTCCCGTTCAACCCCGACAAGCTTCCGCGGTTGGTGAGACGCTACCTGATTACCTATTTTGGGCCTCACAAGAGCCTGCAGTTGTTCAGCGACAGGATAGTGTTGTCCGCTCTGAGAACGGCCGACATTCCGGGTCACGATGGAATTTCCGTGTATTTGGAAACGAGTTTCAAACTGGCCGAAAGAATTCTGGAAAGCCCGGCGCGGCCCATCGTCCACTACCTTTTTCTCGACGAGGACAGGAAGGTCGCCTACTCACAATTGCCCGCCGCCTTTCCCAACGGTGAAGCGCTTGGCGCTGTGACAAGCCCAAATAACCAGGGCTTCATCTGGTCGGAAGCTGTGAGCCACCAGGGTTGGACCCTAGTCTCCTTGGTGGCCGGTTCGGATTTCAACCGCGAGCGCAACAGTTGGTTCGGCGCTATGGGCCTACTATTCCTGTTGTTCGCCGCGGTGGCGGCCCTGTTAGGCAGCTTGCTGTGGGAGATGGTCTACAAGCCCCTTGGCGTCTTTGAGAAGGAGATGGATACAATCGAAAGGCGGGAGGGCGAGGGTTCCGTTGTCCCATTGAAGATTCCAGAGTTCGACCGACTTCTTTTCCGCTTTCAAGCTATGAAGGCCAGGGTCCACAACCTGCTCGAAGAGGTTGAAGTCAAAGAAAGGCACCGGTCCGATCTCGAGATCGAAAAGCTCATTTATCAAATCAATCCGCATTTTCTGTTGAACGCCCTCAACACTGTGCATTGGCTGGCCGTCACCCACCAACAACCCGAGATCGATGCCTTCGCTTTGTCCCTGACGCGACTCCTCCATTACAACCTAAGCAAACCCGGACACTTGGGTACCGTCAGGGAAGAGATCGTCGCCCTCCAAGACTATGTGGCGATGCAAAAAGTCCGATTCGACCTGACATTCGTCCCCTCCATCCTCGTCAACGACCACTGGCTAGATACGCCCTTGCCCCGATTTACCCTTCAACCGCTGGTCGAGAACTCAATTTACCATGGACTGGGTGATGACGGATTCATTGGCTTGGAACTCAGTGAGGCGGAGGGCTCACTCAGAGTGGTCATCGAAGACCATGGACCAGGTATCGACCCGTCGCCCTCGCGCGAGGGACCGGAAGAGGATCGGCGCCTCGGGATGGGAATTGGTCTGAGCTATGTGAAACGGATACTTGATCATCACTTTGAAGGCAAGGCTACCATCTGCATCCGAAGCGAACCTGGGAGGGGAACCCGAGTGGAAATTCGTCTTCCTCCTTGCGAGGTTTGACCAATGATTAAGGTGTTGGTGGTGGACGACGACAAGATGGCCCGCCAAGGGCTCATTCTTTCCATCCATTGGGAAGCTTTCGGAATGAGAGTAATCGGGGAGGCCCCGAATGGCCAGAAGGCGTTGGAGTTTCTCGCCGTGAATCCTGTCGACTTGGTGCTAACAGATCTGGCTATGCCCGTGCTGTCCGGCCTTGAACTGATGAGGACAGCCAGGGCTCAGTTTCCGTCAGTGGTCTTCGCCGTGTTGACATTCCACGAGGATTTTGAGTTCACACGGGAGGCCCTCCGCCTAGGAGCCATCGACTACATCTCGAAACTTCAGCTAGAAAGGGAGAATCTTGACGCTGTGCTCTCTCGGATCCGGGACCGTTTCTCAGGGGATTTGGGCAAGGACAGCCAAGTCGGTGGAAACCGCGCCCTTGTGTTCTTTTCCATTCGTTCTGGTGCGGAAGCACAGCGGGTTCGGGCGGAACTACCTGTTGAAGCCGAGGTGGAAGAGGTTGGGCCTGGAGTGCTGGTCTGGAGATTTGACCGTGACCCCCACCAGCGGCGCCTGATAGAAGAGTTCCAGCCTGAAGCTGAGCCCTCCGGCTGGCACCTAGTCCACCTCGTCGGACTTCTCGGGGAGAACCGGCCACGGGTGGAGCATCTGCTTCGGCAATATCACGCGAACGCGCTGTTTTATGACTATCAGGCAACGGGTCCCGCAGACCTGACTCTGGCTGAGCTCGAAAGGGCCGTCGCTGCCCCGCAAGGAGAGCCGGACCTTGCGAACCTGCGATCTCAGCTTTCTTCCTTGAACTGGTTGCACCACCCTTCGGCCTTCGAAACCTTAGTAAAGACGTTCCGCGCGGCGCGATTGCCCTCTGCGACCTTGGTCCGGTTGCTGGCCGTTGTCGAAAGCGACTTGAACCGCCATTTCGGCCGTCTAACAGGATGCTCCATGGAACTTACCGGAACAATTACCCTGTGGAGCGATGTCGAGTCCTGGCTTGGCGGAATGAGGGACTTCATATACTCCTCTCTTGACACTGGGTCCCATTCCCGGGAGGCCAAGGCCGGCGCCCTTAGGGCGCTAAAGATCATCCACGAAGAGTTCGGAGCGACCCTTCACGCTGAGGAAGTGGCCCGGCGGGTCAATATGAGTAGAAGCCATTTCTGCCTGTGCTTCAGGGAGATTATTGGGGATTCCTTCCTGAGCTACCTGAGCGATGTCCGGATCAGTCAGGCAAAAGAGTTGCTCAGAAATACTGACCTTGCGATCTATGAGGTCGCCGAGAGAACCGGCTACGCTGATGAACGGTATTTCAGCCGGCTCTTTCGCAAAGCCGTGGGTATTCTTCCCAGGGACTATCGGCTGAGCGGCCGGTGACATTCGTCCAAAATAGGGAAAGTGTCGGACTAGGACCGTGAACAACCGAGGACGATTGTCCCTTCGCAGTGCTCCCGTTTGGGTCTAGCCTTCTGCAGAACGGCCCAGCCGTTGAAAGGAGATGAGTATGAAGAGAATGGCTTTTCCGACCGCACTGGCGCTCGGACTGCTGGTTCTAAGCGGCGCGAACGCCCAGCAAATGGACCCTTTTGGCAAGTATTCTGATCCAGTCACAATCAACATTGGTCTGAGCATCCAACCGACAGACAAGTTGCCCGACGGAGACTCGGCGGACAACAACCAGTACACCAGGTACATCAAGGACAAGCTGAACATCAATACCGTCATCAGTTGGATGGCGGCGACGGGCAACGATTACAACCAAAAGGTCAACCTCTCGATTGCTTCAGGCGACTTACCCGACGGACTGGTTACTTTGGACACGGCCCAACTCATCCAGATGGCCAAGGCCGACGAACTCGCGGACTTGACGGCTGCCTACAACATGTATGCGTCGCCGGCAATGAAGGCAATGATCTCGAGAAACCCCAAGGCCCTGTCGGGGGTCACGTTCAACGGCAAGATCATGGCAATGCCCTCGTTGGCCGTTCCCGACGATGGGTATCACATCACCTGGATTCGCAAGGATTGGCTCGACAAGCTGGGACTGAAACCTCCCAAGACTGTGGCCGAACTGGAAGCCGTCGCCAGGGCGTTCATCGCCAAGGATCCAGGTGGCAATGGCAAGGGCAACACAATCGGTATCGCTGGGCAGCAGAATGGGGCCAACCTCTATGCCACATTCCTGAACTCAACTAACAACCAGTTCGGTCTAGACCCATTCTTTGCCGGTTTTGACGCCTACCCCGGGTATTGGCTGAAGGGCAAAGATGGCCACGCCGTCTACGGCTCGACCACCCCCGAGACCCGGGCGGCGCTGCTGGAACTTCAGAAGTTGTACAAAGAAGGAATTCTTGACCAAGAAATAGGCATTCGCAAAGATGCCACCGAGTCAATCAACAGCGGTCGGGCCGGCATCTACTTTGGCAACTGGTGGAGCGGTTACTGGCCTCTGCCGGATGCCATCAAGAACCATCCGGAAGCCAACTGGCAAGCTTACGCCGTTCCTGTGGACAAGAATGGCAAATACATTCCCCATGCTGGCACCGTTTCCAACCAGTATGCTGTCGTCCGCAAGGGCTATGAACATCCCGAAGCCCTGATCAAGCTGCTGAACCTGCTCATCCGTGACGAAGGCAACTTCGACCAAAACAACGGAAGCATCAACTGGTTCCCGCTTCGAGTTCCAATGGCCATGATTGATGAAAGCCCGGTGACCATCAAGGCCATGCACGACGTCCTGGCCAATCCGTCATTGATTGCAAAGTACCAGGGCCCCGACTACGCCATGTACAAGCTGCTGAAGACCGACGTGGTCGGCATTGGTTCCACCAAACTCAAACCGTACGACAAGTCTGACATCCAATACTGGAATACTTCGGACAAGTTCTGGTCCCGAGGGTACTCCTACTTCACTGGCAATACGGCGATCAACAGTTTCGCTTTCGACAAGGTTTACAGCTTGGTGTACTACCAGACCAAGACGATGATCGCCCAATGGTCGAATTTGAAGAAACTCGAGGACGAAACCTTCTTGAAGATCATCTACGGTACTTCGATCTCAACCTTTGACCAGTTCGTGAAAGACTGGAAGGCGCAAGGGGGAGACACCATCACCCAAGAAGTGGATGCCGCTTCTAAGTAGGAATCGGTAGGGAGGGGGAGGTTCCAGAGGGACCTCCCCTTTTTGAGCCAGAGGATACCATGAAGAAGAAAAACCTGACGACAAGTTACTTGATGATGCTGCTTCCAGGGTATGTCTGGCTCTTCCTTTTCAGCATCGTACCAATGATCGGGTTCACCTTCGCGTTTCAGGCCTTCGTACCAGGACACGGTTTCTTCGGGTCACCTTGGGTAGGATTCGACAACTTCCGTTACTTGTTTTCCCTGAACGATGCGCGGTCCATCTTTTTCAATACCGTCTATATTTCGGTTTTCAAGATTGCTGGGGGCGTCCTAGTCCCGCTCGTCTTTGCCCTCCTCCTGAATGAGATCCGCGTCGGATTGTTCAAGAAATGGGTGCAGACCATTGTGTACCTGCCCCATTTTCTGTCCTGGGTCATCCTGGGAGGCATCATGCTTGATGTCTTCTCGATCTCCGGCCCTGTCAACAGGATAGTTGAGAGCCTGGGTGGCACTAAAACAGCCTTCTTTGCCCGGGCGGACCTGTTTCCAACCATCGCCATCCTAAGCGATGTATGGAAGGAGTTCGGCTTTAATGCCGTGATCTACCTTGCTGCGCTGACCGGAATCTCACCGTCGCTCTATGAGTCGGCGGCTATCGACGGTGCGGGCCGCTGGCAACAACTCTGGCGGATAACGCTCCCCAGCATCGCCACGACCGCTGTCCTCCTGACGGTTCTTGGTTTGGGAAACGTCCTCAACGCCGGGTTCGATCAGATCTTCAACCTTTACAACCCATTGACATACTCGACGGGTGACATTATCGACACTTGGGTATACCGGTCCGGTCTTCTTAATCTGCAGTTTGGCTTAGCCACGGCAGCCGGGCTGCTGAAGTCGGTCATGGGATTTGCTCTGATTACGATTTCCTATTGGCTGGCCCGCCGGTTCGCCAACTACCGCATCTTTTGAAGGAGCACGCCGTGGTAGCCGACAAAACCTTGAAGTTCCGAGTCACGGATGCGGTCATTGTTGCGATCCTGTTTGTCGTTGCGTTCTCGTGCTTCCTACCCCTTTGGTATACCCTTTGCCTCTCGCTGAGCGCCAAAGCCTCAGCCGCCGCGGGACTAGTCGGGCTATGGCCGGTGGGGTTCAATGTTGTTTCCTACGGTCAAATCATGGGCGATTTAAAGTTCTTCCAAGCCTTCTGGAACTCAGTGGTCAGAGTGGTGCTCGGAACTTCGATCAGCGTGGTGTTGACCGTTATGGCGGCTTATCCCTTGTCGAAAGGTCCGAGGGAGTTCCCGCTGGGGAGACCCCTGATGTGGATTCTGGTTTTTACGATGCTCTTCAACGGTGGCTTGGTTCCGTGGTACATGACCATCCGAAGTTACGGACTGATCAACAATATGTGGGCGTTGGTTCTGGGGAGTAGCCTTGGAGGTTTCAACGTCATTCTCGTCGTCAACTTCATCCGTAATTTACCTAAGGAACTGGAAGAAGCTGCCGTGGTTGACGGGGCAGGCCCATGGTACACCTTAGTCCGTATCGTTGTGCCTGTTTCTGTCCCTGTCATTGCCACCATCACCCTACTTACCGCGGTCTACCATTGGAACGAGTTTTTCCAAGGACTAGTCCTCATGTCAAAGAGCTCAAACTATCCCCTCCAAACCTACATTCAACAAATGGTCATGGTGATTGGGAGCGCGAATTTGACAGAGGACCAGTACAAGAAACTCAACGAAATGTCCAACCAGACGTTGAATGCAGCAAAGATCTTCATCGCGATGATTCCGGTGCTCCTCGTGTACCCGTTCCTGCAACGATACTTCATCAATGGTATCACCCTTGGTTCGGTTAAGGAGTGACCATCAAAGCCCTTGTTGGTGGCACAAGCGGACTGTCGTCTATCTACAAATCATGGCAACCCAGGCAAACAGCTTGTCAAGGTCGTAGTCGCCGCTGTGGGGCCGGTTCCAGGGCATGGCGAAGTCGACGATGGCTCCTGACTGAGCGACCTTGGCGGCAAGGAGGGTCGGAATGGCCAGCGATGTGTCGCGGTCGGCGGTACCGTGGCGGATTCTCCAGTACTTCGACGTAGTCGATCCGGCCTCGCCGATGTAGTCCATGGCATTCATCCTCCTGACGAGGTCGGGCTCGGAGGTGGCGCCCCGCGCTGTGTCGTGGGCCGAGCCGAACGCCGTGAAGTGCCGTGCGTCGACTGTCGCCGTCCCGAAGAGGCCGTTTTCCCCGGTGCGCAGGTCAAGTCCGTCAAAGGCCGGCGTCATTTTCAGCCGGCCGACGGCCTGTGCGTAGGCCGCCAGATCAACCTTTGTCACCCTGCCGTTCTCGAGGGTCACCCACCCCGTTTGGGACAGGTCGGCCCCCGCCGTCAAAGCACCTTGGGCGGACGAGGTCAGGAAAGCCTTGACCAGTTCGCTGAACGTGCCGTTTCCGTCCGTGTCGAGGGTCAGCGGTCTGCCGGCCCAGGTGAGTCCAAGTCCGTTGACGTAACCGGGGAACTGCGCCTTCAGTTGGGCGGAGAGGGCAATCTGCTCCTTGTTCATGGGACCCGAAGCGAAGACCGGTGCCCCCGCCGGTCGCTCGGCTCCGGCAGGGAGCGGACCGGGGCCGGCCGGGCCCTTCACCTCGTTGACTCCGTTGAACAGCCACTCGTAGGCCGCGTCGGCGTGGTCGAGGTTGGTGATGGGACAGTACGCCGAAACCGCAAACACGTCGTCCCGGGCTTCGGCGGCACCCAGCGCCTCCAGATACGGACGGTAGTCGGCGCTGTTCCCCGAGGCGCCCAGCAGGGCCGAGAGAGCCCCGCCGGCACTGGTGCCGTTGGAAACGATCTTCTCGGCGTCGCCCGGCATCACGTCGTCGTTGGCGCGCAGGTAGCGTACGGCTGCCTTGAGGTCGACGATGGCGGCGGGGGCCTTGCCCGTGTATTCGCCCGCGGCGTTCTGCGTGGTCCGGCCCCGGGCGCCGGGAGCGGCGACCACGAAGCCTTTGGAGAGGGCGACCAGCACGGCGTTCGGCCCTCCGTCTCTGGCCGGACCGGGAGAGTCAGGGGCACCGGGCATGTAGCCTCCCACGGTGTTCGGGAAAAAGATCGGGGCGGTGTGGGAGGTATAGCCGCCTACGCTTTTGCCCTCGTAGTAGGCCGCCGGCACATAGAAGTTCAGTTTCTGGAATTGGGCGTCCACGGGATACTTCACGTACACAATGCCCTCGTAGGCCCGGTAGGTTGCCGTGACCCCGCCGACGGTGGTCGATCTGACTGTGTACGCGCCCGCGTCAAAGGCAAGGCTGTAGCCACCCGACGGTGTTGCGGTCTGGCCCTGAGCCCCGGCTCCCCCGGCCAGGGTTGTGAACAAGAATATGGCTGTGGCGACGCAGAGGCGAAGCTTCATGATTTTACCCCTTCTCATTCTCCAAACTCCGAAGTATTCTATAAGTGACACGAGTCACACGAATTCTTTCAAGCCCTGTGGTCGGTTTCTCGAGGAGTTTCAAGGTGAAAAACGGCGGCACATGGAAGTCCAGGCATGGGCGGATCAGCGTCAGGGTGTCGGCGTCCCGGATCGGCACCGACTGGTGCATCGTGGTGACGGGCGGGGACAGGCCCCACATCGGCGCCGTCGGCTGGACGCAAGAGGTATCTCAGCCGGTCAGCCTGAACTTCCCTGGCCACAGGGACCAGGCGGTCGCGGACCTCTTCTTGCGGACTCTGGCTCCGATTGCCGGGCGCCACGTCGTCCTGGCAGGGATTCACGTTGATAACATCACGCCCGCGGAGATCGGGAAGGTGCTGGAGCTGTGCGGGGGACTGGCGCAACGGGTGCTGGCTGACCTGTCAAAGGGGTCCGTATGAAGATTGTTGTTGGAGTAACGGGAGCTACAGGCGCCAGGCACGCGGTCCGTTTGCTCGAAGCGCTGGCGGCGCGACCCGAGGTTGAAACCCATCTGGTCCTCAGCGAGTGGGCGGCCGCTAACCTGCTCAGCGAGACGGGCATGACCCCCGAGAGCCTGACTCCGCTTGTGGAACGAGTGTACTCCAACTCCGACCTCGCCGCACCCATGGCCAGCGGTTCTTTCGTCACCGACGGCATGGTCGTGATGCCGTGCAGCATGAGGACGCTTGCGGCCGTCGCCAGCGGCTCCTGCGACAACTTGATTACGAGGAGCGCCGACGTGTGCCTCAAGGAGGGGAGGCGGCTTGTGCTTTGTCCCCGCGAAACTCCACTGAGCGCCCTCCACCTTGAAAACATGCTCAAGCTTGCCCGGCTGGGGGTACGGATTGTCCCGCCCATGCCCGCCTACTATACGAATCCCGCAACCATCGAAGACCTGGTCGACCACCACGTCATGAAGGTGCTCGACCAATTCGGCCTGCAGTCGCCGGATGACCGCCGCTGGAACGGCATTGAAAACCCAAGGAGCCATCAGCCATGATTTCATCTACCCGCGACCTTAGGGCCGCCCTTGAACTTCTCAAGACGTTTCCCGGCGAAATAGTCCAAACCGATGAGCCCGTTGACCCCGTGGCAGAGCTGTCGGCGGTCTACAGGCATGTGGGCGCCGGCGGGACGGTGATGCGGCCTACCAAGGCCGGACCGGCCCTCCTGTTCAACTCAATCAAGGGTCATCCCGAGGCCCGGGTGCTGATCGGGCTGTTCGCGACTCGGCAAAGGACGGCCCGCCTGCTGAGGACGACCCCCGACCGGCTGGCCTTCAAACTGGTCCAGGCCCTCGAGCGTCCAATCGACCCTGTCGTCGTGGCCCGAGGGGAGGCTCCCTGCCAGGAAGTCGTCCATCTCGCCGGCGAACCGGGTTTCGACATCCGAAGGCTAGTCCCAGCGGCAACCAACACCCCCGAGGACGCCGGACCGTATCTGACCCTGGGCCACTGCTACGCGTCGGACCCCGAGACTGGGGAGTCGGACATCACCATCCACAGGCTTTGCCTTCAGGGTCCCGACAAGATGACAATGTTCCTGACACCAGGCGCCCGGCACATCGAGGTGTTCCGCCAGAAGGCCGAGGCGGCAGGCCGGCCGCTCCCCATTTCGGTGAGCATCGGCATCGACCCTGCCATTTCGCTGGCAACCTCGTTTGAGCCGCCGGCAACACCCCTTGGCTTCGACGAGCTGAAGGTGGCGGGGGGACTTCGGGGCGCCGCCGTCGATCTTGTGAAGTGCCTGACCATTGGGGAGAGGGCCATTGCCCACGCCGAGTACGTGATCGAAGGTGAGCTCCTTCCGGCGGTGCGGATGCGCGAGGACCTCAATACCGATTCGGGAAAGGCCATGCCCGAGTTTCCGGGCTACACCGGTCCCGCAGTGAGGGACCTTCCTGTGATCCGGGTCACGGCGGTCACGCACCGCTGCCGTCCGATCATGCAGACCTGTATCGGTCCCAGCGAAGAGCACGTGACTCTCGCCGGCCTGCCTACCGAGGCCAGCATCCTCCAAACCGTGGAACGGGCCATGCCCGGACGGCTGCTCAACGTGTACGCGCATACGGCCGGCGGAGGAAAGTACATGGCCATCCTTCAGTTCAAGAAGACGATGCCCAGCGATGAAGGGCGGCAGCGCCAGGCGGGCCTGCTGGCGTTCGCGGCCTTCCCGGAGCTCAAGCACGTGGTCCTTGTCGACGAGGACGTGGACCCATTCGACAGCAACGACGTTCTTTGGGCCCTCAACACGCGCTACCAGGGCGATATCGATACCGTGTTCCTGCCCGGGTTCCGGTGCCACCCGCTCGACCCGTCAGAGACTCCTGAGTACAACCCGGCGCTGCGGGACACGGGTATCACCTGCAAGACCATCTTCGACTGCACGGTACCATGGAAACTCAAGAGCGAGTTCGTCCGGGCCCGGTTCCTGGACGTCGACCCGTCACGTTTTGCCCTGCGCCCGTACTAGGTCGTCTGACGAAGGATCAGCTGCGGTCCCAGGGGGCGCTCGTCTTCGGGACCTGACGGCTCCCCGGTAATCAGGGCGTTGATCATGGCCGCGGCGCGCCGTCCCAAGGTGTCACGGTCGAACGCAATGGTGGTGAGGGCGGGCCGAATCAGCGAGGCGAAGGGGATGTCGTCTGAACCGAGCAGCGCAATCTGATCCGGGATGCGCACGCCGGTGTCCAACAGCCTAGCCACGAGGGGGAAGGCGTACTCGTCGCTGAAGGCGTAGAGGCAGGTGACCTCGCTCTTTCCGATCCGGTGCTGATCGATGAAGGCTTTTGCACCATCGGCTGTCGGACGCGGCTCTTGGGTTGGCCAGGGCAGTTCCACCAGGCGGGCGTCGGGACACGTAACCAGGGCGCGGCGCATTCCACCCAGCCTCAGCTCGTAGGCCCTGCTCTGAACGGGGTCTGAAGGCTTGAGAACTCCGATGTGCTGGTGCCCGCGGAACAGCAGGTGCTGAGCGGCCAGGAAACCGATGGCTTCGACGGGCAGCACCAGGGTGGGAAATCCCGGGTGGGCCTCAACATCGAACAGGAGGATGCGGTTCACACCCACCGAACGCGCGTACTCGATGTCGTCCATGGTCACGTCGAAAAGACTGAGGAACAGTCCCCGGGGCTTGCGGGCCAGCAAGGCGCGGAAGGCTTCTTGTTTTCTGGCCGGCTCATGGTATGAGTTGAACGAGTACTGGACGGGAACACAGCCGTCGGCCAGCCCGGTTTCGTGGATGGAGCCCAGCATCGCGTTGATCCGGTTGGTGTAGGGCGCGGGAAAGAAGAGGGCAAACTCGTTCGCAAAGCCCCGTCGCAGAGCCTGGGCCGACTGGTGGGGCTGGTAACCCAGGTCCCGGGCTGCCGCCAGGATCTTCTCACGGTTCTCGGCGCTGACGTGCTCGGCCTTGGTGTTGTTGAGAACGTAAGACACCTGGGTGCGGGAAACGCCCGCCCGGCGGGCGACATCCAATGCGGAAGGCCGATTGTTTAGTGCCATAAGAAAACTGTTGACAGGATTGTGAACTGGTCCTAGAGTCGAGTCAATGGTGTGACACGTGCCACATCAAGAACAATCCCAGGAGGATGCCATGAAGAGACTTTTCGTACTGGCCTTGGTCCTTGTTGCGGTGCTGCCCCTCACGGCGGCTGACAAGAAGGTTCTGAACCCGGCGGTGGTAGACGTCGGCTACAGCGTTCCCGACACGACCAACCCCTTTGTCGGTTGGCTCACAGGCGCTGTGAAGAAGCTCGCTGCTGACGACGGCTATAACGTGCAGGTTGCCGATTCGGGCCAGAGCTCGGCCAAGCAGATGGAGCAGCTTGAGAACTTCATCGCCATGAAGGTGAAGGTCATCGATCTCATGCCCGTCGACCCGAACAACGTGCAGGACATCATCGTCAGGGCCCAGAAGGCCGGCATCAAGGTGCTTGTCGCGGGTACCGACACCGGGGTCTACGACATGATGATGAACATGGACCAGTTCAATTGCGGCCAGCAGATTGCCGAAATGGGCATCGACTGGATCACCAAGACCTTCACCAAGGACGGCAAGGATACTTCGCTCCCCACTGGTGCCAAGAAGCTGAAGGTTCTTGTCATCAAGTACACGTCGACCACCGACGGCAAAAAGCGCTCCGATGGCTTGATCAGCAAGCTCAATGCCTGGGGCAAGGTGAACGTGGTCGTCGCGACCGCGGAGTCGATGACCACTGCTGGGGCCACGTCCATCATGGAGAATATGTGGCAGCAGAACAGCGACGCCGTCGCGACCTTCTGTTACAACGCCGACGATGCTTTGGGAGTGAACGAGTACATCATGGGCCAAAACAAGGTCGACAAGGCCCGGTTTGCAGTCTACTCGGGCGACTGGTCGCCGCCCATCCAGGAAGTTCTTGACCAGTCCCTCACCAACAAGTCGGTGTTCAGGGGAACGATGCAGATCGTTGGTCCCAGCCTGAACGGCAAGCCCGCCCCTCTGGAGTTGGCCACCTGGACCTTCCTCAAGGCGCTCTACAACAACGATCTGAGCTACGGCAAGTGGAGCAAGGACTCGATCCAGAAGGCCTTCCCCGCTGCGAAGAAGTAACCGAGGAGCCCCGGGAAATGACCGATTCCATCTTAACCCTGAACCACATCACGAAGGCCTATCCCGGGGTGGTCGCTCTCAACGACGTCACCCTCGGCTTACGGTCCGGCGAGGTCCACGCCCTGCTCGGCGAGAACGGCGCTGGAAAGTCAACCTTGATCAAGGTCGTCGCTGGGGCCGTGCAGCCCGATTCTGGAACTATCGAGATCGGGGGCCGGAGCCTGAGCCACCTGAAGCCGCACTTGGCGCGGTCGCTGGGCATCGAGGTGATCTACCAGGAGTTCAACCTGATGCCTTCGCTGTCGGCCGCCGAGAACATCTGTCTTGGTGAAGCCGCCGGCCGATTCGTTAGCCAGCGGGCCATGCAGGCGCGGGCCAAGGCCCTCTTTGATCAGTTCGAGGTCGACATTGATCCCCGGACCTTGGTTCGGGACCTGCCGGCCAGCCGCCAGCAGATCGTCGAGATTGCAAAGGCCGTCTCGAAGAACGCAAAGATCCTCATCATGGACGAACCCACGGCACCGCTGTCCATGACCGAGGTTGAACACCTGTTCAAGATTATCCGGCGCTTCCGGGATCAAGGAACGGCCGTGGTCTACATCAGCCACCGCATCGACGAGCTGTTCGCCATCTCGGACCGGGTAACCGTGCTCAGGGACGGCAAGTTCGTGGCCACCAAGACCACGGCCGAAACCACGAGGTCGGAACTCATCAACCTTATGGTCGGCAGGGAGCTCAAGGAGTCCTATCCTGTGAGGTCCTCCACCCTTGGCGAACCAGTCCTGGAATTGCGAAACGTTACCGGGAACGGCGACGCGGACATCTCGTTCACTCTTCGAAGGGGAGAGATCCTCGGCGTCGCCGGACTGGTCGGGGCGGGTCGGACCGAGCTGGCCAAGGTGCTTTTCGGGGCCGCAAAGCTCGAATCGGGCCAAATCTTGGTGGGGGGCCAGTCTGTGACTATCCGTTCACCCCGGGACGCCATCCGCCACGGGTTGGGGCTCATACCCGAGAACCGCAAGGAGGAGGGCTGCTTCCTCGAGATGTCCATTGCCTGGAACATCTCGTTCGCCAACCTCCGCCGGATCGCCTCGGGCCTCGTCGTGAGGGGCAAGGCCGAGAAGGCCCTGGGCACGCGCTTCCAGGAGCTGCTAAGGATCAAGACTCCCAACCTTGCCCAGAAGGTTCGCAACCTTTCCGGCGGAAACCAGCAGAAGGTCGTGCTTGCGAAAACCCTCGCCACCGACAGCCGCATCCTCATTTTCGACGAACCCACCCGCGGCATCGACGTAGGCGCACGCCACGAGATCTATAAACTTATGGCCAGCCTCGTCGAGCAGGGCATCGCTATCCTGATGATTACCTCGGACATGGAGGAGCTGCTGGGCATGTCCGACCGCATCATCGTCATCCACGAGGGGCTCTTGGCCGGCACGGTTGAGAAGTCCCAGTTCACCCAACAGCGGGTGCTTGAACTGGCTTCGGGCATCCGATCCTCGGAGGTCTCCGCATGAAAACCATACAGAAGTTCGCCATCATCTTCGTGTTGATCGGGCTCGTCGCTTTCTTTTCGTTCCTCAGTCCCTTCTTCCTTACCCAGCAGAACCTGACGAACATCTTCGTCCAGCAGTCGTACGTGATCATCGCGGCCGTCGGGCTGTCGTTCGTCATGAT